>Kenny_p2__coassemble_11924_pt1 | contig 2119 bp, 3 predicted proteins | sample Kenny_p2__metabat2_high_PE_033 | metagenome-assembled genome bin Kenny_p2 | reverse complement strand
GAAGAAAATAGGAATTTTTTATGGTTCTTCTACTGGAACCTGTGAAGGGCTGGCTGAACAATTGGCTGGTGAATTGGGAGTGGCAGGAAATGATGTGCATAGTGCAGGTAACCTGACTGCAGATTTGGTAAATGCGTATGATGTATTACTGTTGGGTACTTCCACTTGGGGTGACGGGGAGTTGCAAGATGACTGGTATGATGCTGTCAAAGTACTGCAAGGAATGGATTTGCACGGTAAAGAGATAGCTTTGTTTGGCTGTGGTGACTCAGAATCATACGGAGATACGTTCTGTGATGGAATGGGCATTTTATATGAAGATTTGAAGGGTACCGGATGTGCTTTTCTGGGTAGCGGTGTCAGCACTGAAGATTATGGATTTTCCAGTTCTATTGCCGTAGTAGATGGATGCTTTGTAGGATTGGCCTTGGATGATGTGAATGAAAGTGATAAGACAGCAAATCGCATCAGTACTTGGGTGGCTGATCTGAAAAATAACTTTTGAAATATTTCTCTCTTTTCTAGTTTAACTATAACTATGGACATGATTTCATCCCCCGACATCCTCCCGGCAGACTTGAAGGTGTTTCTGAACCATGTATATGAATACAAGAAAGGTGTGCGCCGTATGATACTTTATACGGTGAACCGTAAGTATGAGTCTTTTGCCATAGCTCGCTTAAAGAGCCAGCAAATCGACTTCTTGGTACAGCCAGCTTCCGAAACGAGTGTTAACTTGTTTTTTGGTCGTCCGGAGTGCATCCAGGCCATCCGTTTTCTGGCAGACCGTCCGCTCAATTTGCTCTCACCAGAGGAAGACTTCATATTGGGAGCGATGTTGGGGTATGATATCTGTGCACAATGTGAAAGATACTGTAAGCGTAAAACTGTTGCTTGTTGAAAAGATTTCTTGGCATAAATGGCCTTGATGGTCCTTATACACAGATTCTTATCGATTCACCTCCTATCTTCAGTGCCCTGGCCGGAGTTTACGGACTGGAACAGATACCGGCCAATATGATAGATCGTGTGGAAGTGATGAGAGGTGGAGGCTCTGCATTGTTCGGATTGTCTGCTATTGCCGGAACAATCAATATCATAACAAAAGAACCTTCGCGTAACTCAGCGCAGTTCTCACATATTCTGACAGGTATAGGGGATGCTTCTGTTTTTGAAAATAATACAACCTTAAATGCTTCTCTAGTTTCAGATAATCAAAAATTGGGACTGGCGGTATTTGGGCAGAACCGTGAACGTGCGGGATATGACTATGATGAGGATGGGTTTACTGAATTGCCGAAACTGAAAAACCAGACAGTAGGACTATGTTCTTATATAAAGACGGGGGATTATTCTAAGGATTGGCAAGGTAACCTGTTGCTTGAAGGTTTCTATACCAATATATCGGATGTATTTGCTCTGACAGAAATAGGCCAAGATGAGAACGGGGTCATTATCAACGAACGGGGCAATGAAAGGGGGGGGGCTTATGTGTGTGGATGTACGCTGGAAGGCAAACTTGCCTGGCGCAATGTCTGGCAATTTCAGGCAGGATTTACTATTCTTAGCTCTTTTAGGAACTTATACTGGGGATATGCTGGTGGAACACCGCAAAGGTTTTATCCAGGAAAATAGGACAGAAAAAACTGCTGATTTTTTTGATCTGAGTTTAAAAGCTGCTTATGACTTTAAGCTGTATAAAAGCATTGATTTACAGGTTAATGCCGGAGTTCAGAATATATTCAATGCGTACCAGAGTGATTTTGATAAAGGAGCAGATCGTGATGCAGGCTATATGTACGGACCTGGAATGCCAAGATCTTTCTATGTTGGTCTGAAGTTAAGCTACTAAAATATGAAGAATTGATTTATGGCAAACAGACCTGATCTGTTTTTAGCATTTGGACTGCTTATGCCGGTTGTAAAACTGCATAAGCAGTCTGACAGTTTTTCTAGCTAAATACTCTTCAGCCATTTTATATCGAGAGATATTGAATTTTATATGCTGTATACAGAAAAATGAAAGACCGCTGATGATATTTTATCATCATCGGTCTTCTTTTGAGTGATCCGCCTGGGGCTCGAACTATAAGTTTTATCCAGCTAATAATCAATCATT
>Kenny_p2__coassemble_9268_pt1 | contig 2661 bp, 1 predicted proteins | sample Kenny_p2__metabat2_high_PE_033 | metagenome-assembled genome bin Kenny_p2 | reverse complement strand
ATGAAAAATTCAATATACAAGATATAATTATTATCCTGGCAGAAAAGCATGGGGTAGATAAAAAAGTAGCAGATAATTTTGTAAAGGAGTTTTTTATATTAATAGAAGAGGGGCTTGAAAAGGATAAATATGTCAAGGTTAGAGGACTTGGTACTTTTAAGTTGATTGAAGTAGAAAGCCGTGAAAGTGTTAATGTAAATTCAGGAGAGCGTATAGAAATAAAGGGGCACACTAAGATTTCATTTACACCTGAGCCGGCCTTAAAGGATATAATTAATCGTCCGTTTTCGCATTTTGAATCAGTGGTGTTACATGACGGTGTAGTGTTTAACGACATGCCGTCCAATGAAGAAAGTGAAGAAGTTATACAGATTGATGATAATCAAGGTTTAATAAAATCGACTGATGAAGAAAAAACTTCTTCAGGGGAGGAGGAAACTTCTCTGGTTGCTGAAATACCTCAAAAGATGCAACAGGAAAACATAGCTCTTCAGGAAGAGTGTCATAATTCGCCTGGTACAACAACTGAAGTCAATACTGAATTCATCGAATCAGAGAATAAACCTAAGCAGTTTGATAAGCAGCATATAGATTCAGGCAAGCGATTTATTTCCTATTTTCATTGTTTTATAGTAGTGGTTATGCTGCTCTGTCTTGGAAGTATTTTTGCTATGTATTGGGGTGATATGAAAATGATTTCGAGTTTCACAAATAAAAATAATTCAAATGTAGAAAAAGAATCTGTTGATAGTATTTTGCTGTTGCAAAATGATTCACTTAGTTCTGCAAAAAGTATTTGTGAACCTTCAGAAGAAGATAGTATTTCAAGTGTGAATTCCATTCATGAGGTTGTATCTTCTGAAACAAAACCGATAGAATCAGTTGTGAAAAATATTGAAGTTGCCCCTAAAGTTAATAAGAAAGTCTTGTCGGCAAAGTCATTTATTCCAGACTCTACCGGTTATGAGATAGTAGGTACAGAAACATTTTATACAATAAAAGAGGGCGAGACTCTTACTAGAGTTGCATTAAAGTTTTATGGAACAAAGGCTTTTTGGCCATATATTGTGAAACATAACTCCTCTGTTATAGAAAATCCGAATCATGTTCCATTTGGAACAACAATTAAAATACCAAAATTAAAAAAGAAGCTATAATTGCTTCTTTTTTTTATAAGTGCATAACTGGAATGAACTAAATCTTTAAGAAAGTTGTTAATCTAAAGATTTCAAATAGATTTTTAATAAAAATTAGTTTGTATGGTTAATATAATCCCGTAATTTTGGGAGCAAAATACAAGAATGCCCTAATTGTGTGGGGCTTTGAGGAAAATTGTAACATTAAAAAGAAAAATATTTATGGCTGAAACTATTGATATCCGCGAACTTAATGAACGGATTGAAAGACAAAGTGCTTTCATTACCAATTTGACAACTGGTATGGATCAGGTAATTGTAGGACAAAAACTCCTTATAGAGTCCTTGCTTATAGGATTATTATCTGATGGACATGTATTATTGGAAGGTGTGCCTGGATTAGCAAAAACTTTAGCAATCAAGACATTGTCCTCTCTGATTGATGCTAAATATAGCCGTGTTCAGTTCACTCCTGATTTGCTGCCTGCTGACGTGATTGGTACTATGGTTTATAGTCAAAAAGATGAAAGTTTCCAGGTTAAAAAAGGCCCAGTTTTTGCCAATTTTGTTCTGGCTGACGAAATTAACCGTGCTCCTGCTAAAGTTCAAAGTGCATTGCTGGAAGCTATGCAGGAGCGTCAAGTTACAATTGGAAAAGAAACATTCCAGTTACCAGAACCTTTCTTAGTATTGGCTACTCAAAACCCAATCGAGCAAGAAGGAACATATCCTTTACCTGAAGCGCAGGTTGACCGTTTTATGCTAAAAGTAGTCATTGATTATCCGAAATTAGAAGAAGAAAAATTAATTATTCGTCAAAACATCAATGGTGAAAAATTAATTGTAAAACCTATTTTAAAAGCTGATGAAATTATTGAAGCACGAAAAGTAGTGCGCCAGGTTTATTTGGATGAAAAAATAGAAAAATATATTGTAGACATTGTGTTTGCAACACGTTACCCTGAAAAATATGATCTGAAGGAGTTGAAAGATATGATAGGATTTGGCGGTTCTCCTCGTGCTTCCATAAATCTAGCATTGGCTGCCAGAAGCTATGCATTCATAAAACGTAGAGGATATGTTATTCCTGAAGATGTTCGTGCCGTGGCTCATGATGTACTTCGTCATCGTATCGGATTAACTTATGAAGCAGAAGCTAGTAATATCACATCAGACGAAATCATTAGCAAGATTTTAAATAAAGTCGAAGTGCCTTAAATGTATTTATTCAAAAATAGGGTAGTAAGTGATTTAGGGATTTTTTGAGAAATAATTGAATGGAAACAACTGATATATTAAAAAGAGTCCGTCAAATTGAGATTAAAACACGAGGCTTATCAAATAATATATTTGCAGGCCAATACCATTCCGCTTTTAAAGGTAGAGGAATGGCTTTTTCAGAAGTGCGTGAGTATCAATTTGGTGATGATATTCGTGACATAGACTGGAATGTAACAGCCAGATTCAATAAACCTTTTGTCAAGGTGTTTGAAGAGGAACGAGAGCTGACAGTCATGTTGTTAGT
>Kenny_p2__coassemble_7747_pt1 | contig 3156 bp, 3 predicted proteins | sample Kenny_p2__metabat2_high_PE_033 | metagenome-assembled genome bin Kenny_p2 | reverse complement strand
GGGCACGAGCCGGTTCCAGAGGCAAAAGCCTGACCGGCTTCCGTCCGTTTTTTTCCTACCGGAAAATATAGATAAGGCTGCCAGCTGTTCCCGAAACCGGAACAGCTGGCAGCCTTATTCATCAATTCATGATATACGTCTGTTCAAAAGAGGGTGAATCCCCCCAAAGATACCTTAGGTAAATCGCGGAAAAAACAGGTAATGCTCTTACTAAGAGATGGATAGAATATGTAGAAAAGCTAAAAGTCAGAAGGTTATCCTCCGCTTTGTCCGAGGTCCCGTTTCAGAAAAGAAGGTATCGAAAAGATGGAATAGATAAAAAATAACTTTTATCTGAAACATTAACCTCTGAATCGTAACAGAGTTATAAGAATAATTCGTACATTTGCAGCGGATACCATGCATCTCTTAGTAAGAATAGGGTATCCGGAGACCAAATGAAACGAATTAAACAAACTTTATGAATGCTAGGTAAGATGGCAAAAGCAGCATCCGGAAGGTTGAAAAAAAATTGCCAACTTTTTTCGAAACTATTCATAACTACTTGTAAATCAATAATTAATGATTAGCAAGCAGGACTTAGAATAGTGTCCCATGCGCTCAAAACCATCCTATTTACACCCTCATGGAATCTGACAAAAAAGGTCCGGAGCCCGATTGGTATGTACTTCGCGACCTGAAACGCCCCAACTCCAAAAAACCGGCTTACAAAGAACTGCAGGAACCCCCTTATGACCTGCAGGACAAAGTCTTTGTGCCCTTGGTGCAGCGGGTCTATACCCGGGGCACCAAGAAAGTAGTGATGTACGTCCCTTTCATGACCGACCTGCTCTTTGTGCATGAAGAGCGCCAGGTGCTCGACCCCATCGTACAGTCTATCAACACCCTGCAATACCGCTACGCCAAAGGCTGCAAGCAGCATGACCCCATGCGCGTAAGTCACGCCGAGATGAGCCGATTCATCGAAGCCGTGCGCAAGGCAGAACATGTAGAATATTACAGCCTCGAAGAAGTGTCCCCCCAGCTCTATGGCAAGCGCATCCGCATCATCGGCGGCTTGCTGAACGGGTATGAAGGACGCCTGCTCAGTAAACGCGGTTCCAAACACAAAAGTTTACTTATCGACCTGATCGGCGTGATGTCTGCCGCCATCCAAGTAGAATCCGAATACATACAACTCATAGAAGAATAATCTACCACCATGAATGCACTTAATAATTAAAAGTGTAATGCATAATTAAACCGAATTATTTGGTAGTGAAAAGAAAATGCTTTTATTTTGTTTTGAATAACAAAAACGGTGTAGAAGATGGAAAAGCTGGCAGAACTCACGATTCATAATTTTAGGGCAATTAAGCATGCAGAATTACAGCTGAGTGGCATTACCATTGTATCAGGTGTAAATGGATGTGGCAAAAGTACGCTCTCAAAATTACTTTATTATAGTTTTAGAAATGCGAATGCGTTCGATGAATTGGCTATCATCCGTCTGAATGAAGAAATACGTTCTTACATCAGCGTGTTGGAACAGATTCAATTTCTTCTCCGATATCATCATGATACACCAGCTTTCGGGAAATTCCGTTCAGGCTCATTGACTCTCCATTCTTTGGATAAGATAGACTCGTTTTTATCCTATATAAAAGAATTGTCTAATTCATTCATCCAGCTTGAACATGATGGGAAATTGCCGGTTCGAGACAAGGAACGTATGTTGATGATTCTTCGTGCTACCTTTAAAAAAGAAGAGTCTGATGAAAATAATGTGGCTAAGCTGTTGGAGCATTTGGTAGCCAAAGTTACGCAAAAAACACAGGAAGCTGTTCGTAGAAGTCAGGAAAGAAACTACGGACTTCTGAGAGAAAGTCTGGAGACCGTGTTTGGAATCGATATATCCAAGTATGTACAGTTGAAGGAATATGGTGATGCCATAGTAGGCGATTCTGTTACTTCCGTACCTTTGATGCATTATATTCGCAAGGTGGCCTATATTGATACCCCGATGATGATAGGAATGGATGAAACAGTGAATTTATCCGATTATTGGAGAGAAATCAATGAACTCATCAAAATGCCGCCAAAGAGAGGGTATAAGTTGTCTATCAGCCGAATCATACAGAATAATATACTCAAAGGCGATGTTACTTACAGTTCGGATGTATTTAATACAGGATTCCGCTATCTTCGGAAAGATGGTAAAGAATTTGATTTGCTGGAATGTGCTACAGGCATCAAGTCATTTGCCCTGTTACTTATGCTGCTGAAAAACCGTTTTCTAGAAGAAGATACCCTGTTGATTATCGATGAACCGGAAGCTCACTTGCATCCTCAGTGGATTATAGAATATGCCCGTCTTATCGTGTTGTTGCATAAGAAAGTTGGAGTAAAGTTCTTTATCGCCAGCCATAGCACAGATATGATCAGTGCACTTCGTTATCTTTCTGAAAGTGAAAAATGTCTGGATGCCGTATCTTTTTATGTGGCCGAGAGTGCGGATGAGTTTGGCAGTTCATTTACGTTCCAGTCTTTAGGTCATGATATTGAGCCTATCTTTGACTCATTTAACAAATCATTTGAAAAGTTAGATGCCTATGTCAGCAAAGAAAACTAAAGAAAAACTGGGGTCTTGTAAATCTTCGGCAAGAATTTCTTCTGTATATTTGGGAGAGGAAGGTTTATATAATTATGTAGGCGATAATGATTTGATGAAAAATAGCATAGAACAGATATTGGCTATTTTACAGAGAGAGCATTATAGTGAAAAAACTTCGCCTTTTACTTCAGAAGTAGCGCTCAATCTTGATGAATACGAATTGAAGTGCACCAAAGGCAAGACAAAGCGAGATAATACAGTAGATTTTGTAGTTTGCCTGGACAAAAATAAACTCTTGTTGGTAGAGGCAAAATTAAATGTAGTGAATGTAGAAAATATAAGAAATATCTTCGATAAGATTTCGCATTCAAAGGATTTACTGAATGTTCAGCCTACACCTTTTCTTATCATCCAGATGTCGTTGTATTATTGGGTAATGATAAATTTCAACAGAATAGCAATCGGTTGCGTAGAATGCTCATACCGCGGAGTATGAATGTTAAACCACTGAGAGTATCGGATTTTTATGTGGAGTATTTTAAGTTGGATTAAATGTAAAACTT
>Kenny_p2__coassemble_3455_pt1 | contig 6711 bp, 6 predicted proteins | sample Kenny_p2__metabat2_high_PE_033 | metagenome-assembled genome bin Kenny_p2 | reverse complement strand
GTCGCACCTCCCTCCGCTTTACGCCCCTACAGTGAGGCCAAAATTCTTCTTTTCGGGAATTGTTTTTGTGATTTTTTCCTCTTGGGAATAGCAGAAAAAAGTGAGGAAAGCGAGAATACACTCATTTTTTTGCCGGCCTCACTGGAGGGGCGTAAAGCGGAGGGGTTTGAAAAAGCAGTTTAAGGGGCGGCTGTTTGAGCGAAGCGAGTTCCGCCCCTTAAACTGCTTTTTAAAGCGCCGGAGTAGCCCCGGAAGTGCAGACGGTCGCTTTTCTTTTTTTGGTTCTTTTTTCTTTTGGCGATGCAAAAGAAAAAAAGAACAAGCCTTTTGAGTGAAGGAAAACAACAACGCTTTTTTCGAAAGAAAGAAAAAAAACAAGCCTTTAAGAAACATACCAAAAAAAATAAAAAGAATGAAAGTCTTAGTAACCGGCGCAAAGGGTTTTGTCGGTAAAAACCTTTGCGCCCAATTAAACAACATCAAGGAAGGCAAGGCGAAATGCTACGGCGACCTGGTGATTGACGAGGTGTTTGAATACGACCTCGATTCTACTCCCGAACAGCTGGATGCTTACTGTCGCGACTGCGACTTTGTATTCAACCTGGCTGGGGTGAACCGCCCGCAGAACCAGGAAGAATTCATGCAGGGCAACTTCGGCTTTGCTTCGGTATTGCTGGATACGCTGAAGAAATATCAGAACAACTGTCCGGTGATGATTTCCAGCTCTATCCAGGCTACCCTGGCGGGCCGCTTCGGAACTTCCGAATACGGCAAGAGCAAGAAAGCCGGCGAGGAACTGATGTTCCAGTATGGCGAAGAAACCGGTGCCAAGGTGCTGGTGTACCGCTTCCCGAACCTGTTCGGCAAATGGTGCCGCCCCAACTACAACAGCGCCGTGGCTACGTTCTGCCACAACATGGCCCACGACCTGCCCATCACCGTGAACGATCCGTCGGTGGAACTGGAACTGCTCTACATCGATGACCTGGTGGAAGAAATGATCTGCGCCCTGAAAGGCGAGGAGCATCACTGCGAGTTCGACGGCGTGGAAACCGTGCTTACCGAAGGGGGCCGTTACTGTGCAGCGCCTGTGACCCACAAGGTAACTCTGGGTGAAATCGTGGATCTGCTGCAACAGTTTGTAGATATGCCCCAGACCCTTATGATTCCGGAAATCCCGGCTGGCAGCTTCGCCAAGAAGCTGTATAGCACCTACCTGAGCTACTTGCCGAAAGACAAGGCCATCTTCGACCTGAAGATGAACGAGGATGCGCGCGGCAGCTTCACCGAGCTGGTGCATACGCTGAACTGCGGTCAGGTGAGCATCAACATCAGCAAGCCGGGCATCACCAAGGGCCAGCACTGGCATCACACCAAGTGGGAACAGTTTATCGTGGTGAGCGGACATGGTTTGATCCAGCTGCGCAACGAGAACGATCCCCACGGTGAAATCCTGAACTACGAGGTGAGCGGCGACAAGATTCAGAGTGTGATTATGCTGCCGGGTTATACCCACAACATCATCAACCTGAGCGAAACCGAAAACCTGGTAACGGTGATGTATTGCAACGAAATCTTTAACCCTGAGCGTCCGGATACGTATTTCGACCCAGTGAAATAAAGTTATCGTGATTTCGCTTCCGTCCTCACTGTAGGCTGAATGCAGTAAACTGATACGTTCTTCACAGTAGGGTGATTCGCTTCCGTCCTCACTGTAGGGGCGTAAAGCGTAGGAGGTTGTGCCGGCGAAAAGAAGGGCAGGCTGTTTGAGCGAAGCGAGTTCCTGCCCTTCCGCCGGCGCGGCCTCCGGAGTAGCCCCGGAAGTGCAGACGGTCGCTTTTCTTTTTTTTGGTTCTTTTTTTCTTTTGGCGAAGCAAAAGAAAAAAAAGAACACAAGTAAAATAAAAAACTCCCCAATAACTATGTTTAAAAACAACGGAAAACTGAAACTGTTGATTATCGTCGGTACCCGTCCGGAAATTATCCGTCTGGCTGCCGTGATCAACAAATGTAGAAAATATTTTGACGTAGTGCTGGCGCATACCGGTCAGAATTACGACTACAACCTGAACGGTGTGTTCTTCAAAGACCTGAAGTTGGCTGACCCCGAAGTGTACTTGGATGCCGTAGGCGATGACCTCGGCGCTACCATGGGTAACATCATCGACAAGAGCTACAAACTGATGGTGGAAATCAAGCCGGATGCTGTATTGGTGCTGGGTGATACCAACTCTTGCTTGAGCGTCATCGGTGCCAAACGTCTGCATATTCCTATCTTCCACATGGAAGCCGGTAACCGCTGCTTCGACGAATGTCTGCCCGAAGAAACCAACCGCCGCATTGTGGATATCATCAGTGATGTGAACATCTGTTACAGCGAGCACGCCCGCCGTTACCTCAACGCCAGCAGCGTAGCTCCGCAACGTACTTATGTAAGCGGCAGCCCGATGGCGGAAGTATTGCACGAAAACCTGGCTGAAATCGAAGCCAGCGACGTGCACCAGCGTCTGGGTCTGGAAAAGGGCAAGTATATCTTGCTGAGCGCTCACCGCGAAGAAAACATCGATACCGAAAAGAACTTTACTTCGCTCTTTACGGCCATCAACAAAATGGCTGAAAAGTACGACATGCCGATTCTGTACAGCTGCCACCCGCGCAGCCGCAACCGCCTCGAAAAGAGCGGTTTCCAGCTGGATCCGCGCGTCATCCGTCAGGAACCCCTCGGTTTCCACGACTACAACTGTCTGCAGATGAATGCCTTTGCGGTAGTATCCGACTCTGGTACGCTGCCCGAAGAAAGCTCTTTCTTCACCAGCGTAGGCCACAGCTTCCCGGCGGTGTGCATCCGTACTTCGACCGAACGCCCCGAAGCCTTGGATAAGGGTGCCTTCATCCTGGCCGGCATCAATACGCACGACCTGCTGCAGGCGGTAGATACAGCCGTAGAAATGTGTAAAAATGGTGACAACGGTCTGCCCGTACCCAACTATACGGACGAGATTGTTTCTACCAAGGTGGTGAAGCTGATCCAGAGCTACACCGGCGTGGTGAACAAGATGGTATGGCGTAAGGACCAGTAAAGCTGAGAAAACGAACATAGCTGCCGGTATTTTTTAATGCCGGCGCTGTTTCATTTCAAAAAAAAAAATGTATTTTTGTGGTAGTGATGAAACAGAAAAGCTTATGTCTAAAGAAGAATTCAATGTATTGCAGTATGCAGTAGCCCTTGTTTCAGAGTTTGCTTTTTAACATTTTTTTATTGAAATTGCGCATCTTTGTAAAGCATAAAGGAGCATAGTTTATGAAAACAACTGCAGAATGTTTGGATTTATTGCGTGGCTATTATGAAACGGTGGCCAGCAAGCATGGGGTGAAACGCATGGCATTGTTTGGTTCTGTGGCTCGTGGTGAGCAGCAGGATGGCAGTGATGTGGATGTAGCCTATGAGGGTGAACCTAATCTGTTCTTGCGGGTCCGTATGAAAATGGATCTGGAGAAAATCTTTGGCTGTTCGGTAGATATAGTCCGGTTACGGAGTCAGTTTGTCGGTACGTTATTCGGTAAAGAACTGGAAAAGGATTTGATTTATGTATAGTGAGGAGCGGATTTATTCCCTTTTGGATAGGATGGAAGCTGCTGTATTACTGATACAAGGTCAAACGAGTAATATTAAGACAGCTAATGATTTTTTAAGCAGTCCTGAAGGAATGTTTGCTTTGGGAGGGGTTTGTATGCAGTTAGTCCTTATCGGTGAAAGTGCAAAAGTCTTGGACATTAAAAATCCTGATTACTTAGCGAAATATCCTGAAATTCCGTGGGTAGAAATAATAGGTCTGCGTAATATGATAGCTCATGAGTATCATCATATAGATTGGAGGTGACGTTATATCGTAGCCATCCGTGCTACGATGATGTCATTCTGATATTAATATTATACCATCTCAACTAACCAAATTTTGTTGAAATAAATAAATTGGACCGGGCAGCGGAGCTGTTCGGTCTTGTCCTTTTTGTGTCTATTCGAAATGACTCAATTGTAAGGCAGAAGAGGGTTGGGAACAGAAATATGTAAAAATGGTAACTGGTATGGCGTAAGGACCAGTAAGGTCATAACTCTACAAGGATTTCCGCCTATACAGGTAGAACCTTTATGGTTCGTGGTTCGATACCACTGGGCGGAACAATACAGTTCTTTGAAATAATTATAATCTACATACAACATGAATGTTTTATTTCTGACCATGGTCTCTGGTATTCAACATATCGAGGCCAGCGGTATTTACACGGACTTGATGCGGAAATTCCGTGATCAAGGCCATGAGGTGTATATCATGTATCCCCGTGAACGTCGGCTCGGGCTTCCTACGGAAGTAACTCATAAAGGGAATGTGCATTTTTTAGGAGTAAGAACACTGAATGTAACTCAGACTAATCTTATTGAGAAAGGTTTGGGACAGGTCTTTTTAGAAAGTCAGTTTAAATCAGCTTTAAAGAAACATTTTAGACAGATTAAGTTTGATTTAATACTATATTCTACTCCTCCTATTACTTTTACCAAGGTTATTCAGTGTGCTAAACAGTTAAATCCGAAGGCGCTGTGCTACTTAATGCTGAAGGATATATTTCCACAGAATGCTGTGGATTTAGGCATGTTGCAAAAAGGGGGGATCAAAGGATTTATCTATCAGTCTTTTCGTAAAAAAGAACAACAACTTTATAGAGTTTCTGATTATATTGGTTGTATGAGTCCGGCAAATGTGAAGTATGTGCTGCAGCACAATCCGGACGTGTCTCCACAAAAAGTGGAGATTTGTCCGAACTCGTACGACGTACCCGCTTCCATGCCTCAAGATGAACAGGTATCGGTAGAGATTCGAAAGAAATACAATCTACCTATAGATAAGCCAATCTTTATTTATGGTGGCAATATGGGTAAACCGCAAGGTATTCCTTTCCTGATAGAATGCATGAAGGCAGTGAAGGATAGAACGGACTGTCATTTTGTGATTGTGGGCAATGGTACGGAATACCCCAAGCTGGAAGCCTTTGTACAGGCAGAAAACCCCCAGGCTGTATCAGTGTTTCAGCGCCTGCCGAAAGCCGATTACGACCAATTAGCTAATGCCTGCGATGTAGGTTTGATTTTCCTGGACTACCGATTCACGATACCCAATTATCCCAGTCGCTTGCTGCCTTATATCATGGAGCGTAAGCCCATCATTGCGGTCACCGACCCCAATTGCGATACCGGTAGTTTGGCCGAAGTCAACGGGTATGGTTATTATGTTCCTAGCAATTCGGCTACTGATTTTGTGAAAACCGTTGACAAGATGTTGGTGTCTGATATTCATCAGATGGGAGAGAACGGTTACCGCTTCTTCCTGAATAACTATACTACTGAGCATGCTTATCAAGCCATAGTGAAGCACATACACTAACAGATAAGTTGTGCTCTAGTCTCTTAGAAAGAATAATTCAGAATTGAAATCTTATTTATAAATCCATATGAAATGTGATGTTTTAGTAACCTATTGCTGGAATAGAGTAGGTTATAATATTCTTCGAAGTCTTTCACAACATGGGCTTCAAGTTTGGGCTGCAGATACGTCTAAAAAGAATATCTGTAGCATGTCGAAATTTTGTGCCGGAAGTTTTGTATATCCTGACCCTTTCAAAAATGAGGAAGCATTTGTGGAATGTCTCTCTGCAAAAATCAAGGAATTAAAGCCCAAGGTACTGCTGCCTACTCATGATGAAAGTGTGGTCATTATGCGAAATCGTGATAGATTTCCTTCGGATTTGATAATTCCTTATGAACCAGAAGACAAACTGTTGACTTTAGCAAATAAGGCAAAGGCTACCGATTTAGCTCATCAAGCTGGTGTGCCAGTTCCAGAGGTGTATCATTTCGTTGATGAGGTGAAGCAGTTTCCTGTAGTGTTTAAAACGGTTATTGGCAACTCCGCTAAAGGGGTGTATTTTCCCAAAAGCAAAGAAGAACTGGAGCGGTTGGTAGCAGCTTATAAGCAGGAGGAAACTTTGCTGGAGGAGTGGGTAGATGGTACCGATTATAGTGTAGACTGTGTACGTTGGGATGACTTTTATCAATCTTCAGTGTATCATGCGTTGGTTACTAAAACAGATGGTGGCGGTACTACTACGCAGCGTGAAATTGTAGATGTGCCTGTATTGCAGCAATGTGCTAAGGATTTCTTAGATGCTGTGGACTTTAAGGGAGTATGCGGTTTGGATTTTCGGTACAATGCTGAGACAGGTAAGGTGGCTTTTATTGAAGTAAATGTCCGATTTACCGGTGGATTGGCAACACCAATTGCTGCAGGATTTGATATACCTTGGATTGTATACAAATTGGCAACGGAGGGGAAGTATGAGGAGAAGATTCATTTGAAAATAGGTACGAAAACAAAGTGGATTTTGGGAGATGTCATTACCTTGGTAGGTCGTTTGCTTTCTTTCAAATGGTCTTTGAAGGAAATGAAACAGATTTTTTCTTTTGAAGGTTTTGATGCGTTTGATGATTACTTCAAAGATGATAAACATGCTATCTGTGGAGAAATGAGCTACTATTTTGAGAAATTAGTTAAAAACGGAAAACTGAATCCATAAATTTTTATAACCAAAAACTGATATGCTATTCAAATGGATTTTCGACCGGGCGGCGGCGCTGTTCGGTCTGCTCTTGTTGTGGCC
>Kenny_p2__coassemble_2858_pt1 | contig 7998 bp, 10 predicted proteins | sample Kenny_p2__metabat2_high_PE_033 | metagenome-assembled genome bin Kenny_p2 | reverse complement strand
ATCCGGAAGACATTTGTTACTTATTAATATTTTTTTTAATAATCTTAAGCGGCTTCTGTTATCAGTGTCTCCTTAAATCTTTCCCAATATCTTATCCATGACCCAGTTGGTTAGAGTAGCACTTTCTCCGTCACAGGTACAAACCGATTTACCCAGTAGATGATCTACCACTGCCTGAATCAGCGGTTGTTGTACATAAATAGGATTTTCTACCAAGATCTCTTCTCGTCCACGTTCTGTATGGAGAGCAATGGGTTCATAGGTAAATACTGAGAAGCAAATCATTCCCCGGTCTCCGATGATTTCTATGCGGTCTTCCCGAGCTGATTCGTGAGCTACAAAACACCATGAACCGCTGCCAACTAAGCCGTTGTCAAACTGGAAACAGGCGCTTAAAGTATCTTCTGCAGGATATAGTCCACCTCGGTTGCTTTTATAGCCGCTGGCTTCGAGAATACAACCAAAGATTTCTTGTAACAAGTCTATCTGGTGGGGAGCCAAATCGTAGAAATACCCTCCGCCGGCTATGTCTGGTTGTACGCGCCAGGGTAAATGTTCGGAGTTGTAGTCAAGATTGCGTGGGGGTTGGGCAAATCGGATCTGGATATTGATAACTTGTCCTATAGAGCCCTTTTCTACGAGTTCTTTTACCTTTAAGAAGTACGGAAGATAGCGGCGGTAGTAAGCTACAAAGCATGGTACGCCAGTTTCTTGTGATATGCGGTTAATACGGCAGCATTCCTCATAGGTAACTGCCATAGGTTTTTCGATATACACCGGTTTCCCGGCTTTCATAGCTAAAATAGCATAGGTAGCATGAGAGGAGGGAGGGGTAGCAATATATACAGCATTGACTTCTGAATCATTGACTAGTTCTTCTGCATCATCATACCATCTGGCGATGCCACGTTCTTCAGCGTATTGACGCGCTTTATCACCATCGCGGCTCATAACAGCTACCACTTCAGAATTTTGTATTTTCTGGAAGGCTGGACCGCTTTTGTATTTGGTTACCTCACCGCAACCGATAAATCCCCATTTTATGATTTTATGTTCACTCACTTGTTACCTCGCTTTCTTGTTAGTTATGTGTTAGTTCCTACCCTCGTCTTCTTCGTCATTCTCTTCAAAATCAAAATCGAAATCGAAGTCATCCATGAATTCAGGCATAGTAAATTCTTCCAGGCTTCGCCGGTCTTTCTTAGTGGGTCTTCCTGTACCTTTGGCACGATTTACAAATCCGCTGATGCGGCTCATTTCCAGCAATTCATATTGATCGGGTGTGGTTATATTTTCCATCACATCGGCTACCAATTTAGCTCCTACTCTTTTTTCAATAGGCTGTAGCACTTTGAAAGAGTAGGTAATAGGTGGTTTTCGCACCTGTACCACATCGCCAGGCTTTACTGTTCGAGCGGCTTTAGCTTGAGCTCCGTTGATGCTGATTCGTCCCTTTTTGCAGGCATCAGCAGCTATGGTGCGCGTTTTGAATATTCGTACCGCCCACATCCATTTGTCAATTCTCGCTTCGTTCATGCTGAATTTATTTTTTATTAAATTGGTTCATGGTGATATTGATACCTGCCAGGCAGAAACTTTTTACAATTTCTCCGGCTGTTTTCAGACGTTCTTCCATGGTTTTCCAATCTTCTTCGCTGAAGTGTCCCAATACGAAGTCTACCTGTCCGCCTTTTGGAAAATCATTACCGATTCCAAAACGTAATCGGGCATAATTCTGAGTGCCCAAGGTAGCAGCTATATGTTTTAGTCCGTTATGTCCTGCATCACTGCCTTTTCCTTTCAGGCGCAAGGTTCCGAAGGGGAGTGACAAGTCATCCACTACAATGAGTACATTCTCCAGAGGAATATTTTCCTTTTGCATCCAGTAGCGCACAGCATTTCCACTGAGATTCATGTAAGTGGACGGTTTCAGCAGAAATAACTGTCGTCCTTTCACCGAACACTGGCTTACAAATCCGTATCGTTTGTCATCAAAGGTGGCACCCAGTTCTTTGGCCAGTGCATCTACAACCATAAATCCGATGTTGTGTCGGGTTTCATGGTATTCCGGACCGATATTTCCTAAGCCTACGATTAAATATTTCACGTTACTTTCGTTTTAAAATGAAAAAAACGCGGATTACCGTGGACCCATCACCGATTGAAACAATCTGCGAATGTGCCGCGTTAATCCGCGTTCGTTATAAAAAATGTTTAGATGCTTATCATTAGTTGTTAGCGGCAGCAGCTGCAGCACCTCTAGCGGCACGAGTCAGCTTAACAGCGCAAACCACAGCTTCTTTAGCGTTCAGCAGTTCCAAACCTTCGAAGTTCAATTCGCCAACCTTAACAGTCTTACCCAGACCCAGGTGAGAAACGTTTACAATCAGTCTTTCAGGAATAACATTGTATAAAGCTTTCACTTTCAATTTACGCATCTGGAGAGCCAATTTACCACCGGCTTTTACACCTTCAGCTAAACCTTCCAACTGAACCGGAACTTCCATAACGATAGGTTTTACATCATCAATTTGGTAGAAGTCTACGTGCAGGATGGTGTCTTTTACCGGGTGGAATTGGATATCCTTCATGATAGCTTTTACTTCTTTGCCATCGATGTTCAGATTAACTATATAGATGTGCGGAGTGTAAACCAAGTTACGCAGACCGTCTGCAGTTACAGTGAAGTGTACGTTTTCGCCAGCACCATACAGTACGCAAGGTACACCGTTGTTTTTACGAATAGCTTTCAAAGCCTTAGCTTGTTCAGAAGAACGTTCTGCAATAGTTCTTGCAGTTCCTTTAATGTCAATACTTCTCATTTTTTAAAAATTTGTGTTACTCTAAATTAAGTATATTCTTTTGCTTAATTCACCATCACACGTCGGGCCGTGCCCATACGATGCTGCAAAAAAGCGGTTGCAAAATTACAGTTTATTTTTGAAAGTTCAAAGAATTACTGCTTAAAACTTAAAAATCAATATCGATTTTGATTTCTTCATCCAATGGAGTTGATGAAGCCATATCATTTTCTGCATTATTTTTCTGATCGGCGTTTGTGGAGCCTTGCTCATCCTCTATAAAATGAATGGCTTGCTGCAAACCGTGCATAAATTTATCAAAGTCTTCTTTATAAAGGAATATTTTATGTTTTTCAAAGCTTACTTGGGATTCCTCACCTTCACCTGTTATGATTTTCTTACTTTCAGTAATCGCTAGAAACATTTCATCCTTGCGATTCTTTTTCACATCTAAATAATAGATACGTTTACCTGCTTTAATGGATTGGGAGAATACAATCTCCTTGTCATTCATGTCCACACTGTTTTTCTTCTTAAAATCTTCCATGTTATAAGGTCGTTATTAAATAATGGCCAAAATTGACGATTTTTTTTTAACTGCCAAAAGAAAAAGCTAGGAAATAGCCCTTTTCTTTGAAAAAAAAATCAGTTATTAGTGAAAAAGTCGCCGAAAATGTCTACTTTTGTGCCGTTAAACTATTACTATTATATGTTGCATTATGATTAACAGAGTTCTTATTCGTCTTAAGATTATACAAATTGTATATGCTTATTATCAGAACGGCAGTAAAAATCTAGACTCAGCGGAGAAAGAATTGTTTTTTAGCCTGTCTAAGGCATATGATCTTTACAATTACCTGCTCATGCTGATGATTGCTTTGACGAACTATGCGCAAAAGCGTATTGATGTTGCCAAATCTAAGTTAGCTCCTACACCGGAGGAGAAGTGTCCGAACATGAAATTTGTGGAAAACAAGTTCATAGCCCAGTTGGAGGTGAACAAGATGCTGCATGATTTTGTAGCCAATCAGAAACGTTCCTGGGAGAATGATGAAGATTTTGTGAAATCTCTTTTTGAGAAAATAGCCGCTTCGGATATATATAAAGAATATATGGCTTCGGCAGAAAGTTCTTATGAAGCAGATCGTGAATTGTGGCGCAAACTCTACAAAACCTTTATCTTTAATAATCCTGAGCTCGATGCTTTGTTGGAAGACCAAAGCTTGTATTGGAATGATGACAAAGAAATAGTAGATACTTTTGTCCTGAAAACCATTAAACGCTTTGATGCTAAAAATGGGGCTGCACAAGAGTTGTTGCCTGAATTTAAGGATGATGAGGATCGTGAATTTGCCCGTCGTTTGTTCAGAAGAACCATTCTCAATAGTGACTATTATCGCCATCTTATCAGTGAGAATACTCGCAACTGGGATTTAGACCGTGTGGCTTTCATGGATGTGATCATCATGCAATGTGCATTAGCTGAAATTTTGAGTTTTCCTAATATTCCTATCAGTGTAACTCTTAATGAGTTTGTTGATATTGCTAAGGTATATAGTACGCTCAAAAGCGGAAGTTTTGTCAATGGTACACTTGATGGAATTGTTAAGGTATTAAAAAAAGAAGGCAAGTTAACAAAAAACTGATACCTTTGCTCCATATCAAATTAACATCCTATAAAATTGTATTTTTATGAATTTAATGACTTTAGTTTTTTGGCAAGCTGCTCCTATGGGTGCGCAAAACGGTAGTATGATGTGGATTATGCTGATTGCCATGTTTGCCATCATGTATTTTTTCATGATTCGTCCGCAGAACAAGAAGCAGAAAGAAATAGCCAATTTCCGTAAGGCTCTTCAGGTAAACCAACGTGTGATTACAGCAGGAGGTATCTATGGCATTATTAAAGAAGTGAATGATACTGATGTGGTATTGGAAATTGCTCATAATGTCCGGATTAATATCGACAAGAATTCTATCTACGCAGCTGCTAATGATGCGAACAGCAGTCAGGCTGCTAAATAAATAGGAAAGGAGAGCCTATGCTCGACCAAGCTAATTTAAAACGGACTTTGACTCAAGTCCGGATGCGTATAAAGGACTTTCTGCTCTCTGATAAGAGTAGAGAGTTCTTTGTTTTTTTGTTTTTTTTCTTCATAGCTAGTGGATTCTGGTTGTTGCAGACCTTGAACAATGATTATGAAACGGAGTTTACGATGCCTATACGCTTGAAGGGAGTCCCTAACGATGTGGTGCTTATTTCAGAACCGGCTTCAGAAGTCAGCATCCGTGTAAAAGATAAAGGTACAGTCTTGCTTAACTACATGTTAGGAAAAAGTTTTTATCCTTTAGTTCTTGATTTCCAGGATTATAAGGGAGATGGTAATCATGTACGGATAGATGCATCTGACTTTCAGAAAAAAATACAGATGCAGCTGAATGCGTCCACTCAACTTATTTACACCAAACCCGATACATTGGAATATTATTATTCTGCAGGAGAAGCCAAGCGTGTGCCTGTTCGTTTGGAAGGGAAGGTTCGTGCAGCTCGTCAGTATTATCTGGCAGATACGATTTTCAAGCCCGATTCGGTACTGGTTTACGCTTCGAAAGAAAGTTTGCAGTTTATAGATGAGGTGTATACAGAGCCTGTTTCGGTATCGGATATATCGGATACACTTCGGCAGCAGGTATTGTTGACTGCCTCTAAAGGTGTTAAGTTAGTGCCTTCATCGGTTCAGTTGGAGTTGCCGGTTGATATCTATGCAGAGAAAACGGTAGAGGTACCTATTGAGGGGGTTAACTTTCCTGCCGGTAAGGTTTTGCGTACATTTCCTTCTAAGGTGAAAATCACGTTTCAGGTTGGGATGAGCCGTTTCCGTCAGATTACGGCTAATGATTTTCATCTCTTAGTGTCATATGAAGAATTGATGGAATCTGACTCTGAAAAATATAGGATTCGCTTGAAGCGTGTACCGGAAGATGTCTCACAAGTAAGGATTCAGCCGGAAGAAGTGGATTTTTTAATAGAACAAATAACTATACCTGATGGGGATTAAGATAGGAATAACTGGAGGAATAGGAAGTGGAAAGAGTGTGGTAGCTCATTTGCTTGCCGTATTAGGCGTACCTGTCTATGTATCAGATGAAGAAACCCGTGGACTGATGGTGCGTGATGCTGCTATCCGTAAAGGACTAGTCGATCTGCTTGGAGAAGCTGTCTATCAGCAGAATGCCTTGAATAAGCCATTGCTGGCATCATATCTGTTTGCTTCAGAGGAGCATGCACGTCAAGTCAATGCCATAGTGCATCCTCGTGTTAAGGAAGATTTTCATCGTTGGGTTCGTCAGCATCAGCCGTTACATGCATTGGTAGGTATTGAATCGGCCATTCTGTTGGAAGCCGGTTTTGCTGCCGAAGTAGATTATGTGGTGATGGTATATGCACCGTTGGAAATACGCATAGCGCGTGCCATGAAGCGTGATGCCGCAGATCGTGCAGCTGTAGAACGGCGCATTCAATGTCAGATGGATGATGAGAAAAAATGTGCTTTGGCCGATTTTGTGATTGTTAATGATGGGAAGCAACCTCTTTTGCCTCAAGTGCTCGACTTGGTGCGAAAACTCTCATTCTAAATTTTGTATTCTGTTTTTCAAGCATTATCTTTGTTGCCCGAAAATTATACTAATTAAGTATTAAACTGATTATATTATGTTGAAGACTATTTTATCGATTGCCGGAAAGCCGGGACTTTATAAGTTGGTATCACAAGGTAAAAACATGTTGATTGTAGAATCGCTGATTGACAAAAAGCGTTTTCCTGCTTATGGTAATGAAAAGATTATTTCTTTAGGCGATATTGCCATGTATACCGATGCGGAAGATGTGCCTTTAAAGGAGGTGCTGATTTCCATGAAGCAGAAAGAAAACGGAGCAGTCGTAACAATGGATTGGAAAAAAGCCAGTGCAGAAGACTTGCGTGCTTACTTGGGTGAAGTATTGCCGGCTTTTGACCGTGAACGTGTACACACTTCTGATATCAAGAAACTGATAGCTTGGTATAATCTTTTGGTAGAAAGTGGTTTAACAAACTTTGAAGAAGAGGTAGAAGAATAAAACTTGCTTTTCTAAAAGAGCAAAAAAAGAGAGTGTATTTACACTCTCTTTTTTATTTAGTTTCGGAATACCAGTTTCTGACCGTCTGGTTGTACATCTACTGTGATCGGATGGCTACGGTCTACTTCTTGAGCCAGTAACTTTTTAGACAAGTCATTCAGCAAATAATGCTGGATAGCTCGTTTTACTGGTCTGGCTCCGAATTCAGGATCATATCCGGCAGTAGCCAGGAATTGGATAGCTCCTTCTGTCAGTATCAGATCTAGCCCGTTGCCTTGTAGCATCTTTTGTACACCTTGAATCTGTAAGGTCACAATCTGCTTGATTTCCTGCTCATTGAGCGGTAAGAACATAATCGTTTCATCAATACGATTTAGGAATTCAGGCCGAATTGTTTTCTTCAGCATGTTCATTACTTCCTGTTTTGTCTCTTCCACTACTGCCTGTCGGTTGCTGCTGTTCAATTTTTCCATTTGGGCTTGGATATAGCTGCTACCCATGTTAGAGGTCATGATGATGATGGTGTTCTTGAAATTTACAGTACGCCCTTTATTGTCAGTCAGACGTCCATCGTCCAACACTTGCAATAAGATGTTGAACACATCAGGATGCGCTTTTTCAATTTCATCAAACAAGACGACCGAGTAAGGTTTACGGCGTACAGCTTCCGTCAGTTGACCTCCTTCATCATAGCCTACATATCCCGGAGGGGCTCCAACGAGTCTGGATACGCTATGCTTTTCCTGATATTCACTCATGTCGATACGCGTCATCATGGTTTCATCGTCAAACAGAAATTCGGCCAAAGCCTTGGCTAATTCTGTTTTACCCACGCCTGTTGTACCCAAGAATAGGAACGAACCAATGGGGCGGCGTGGATCTTGTAAACCGGCTCGGCTGCGTCTTACCGCATCGCTTACCGCTTCAATGGCTTCTTCCTGACCGATGACCCTTTTATGCAGTTCCTCTTCCAGGTGCAGCAGTTTTTCCTTTTCGCTTTGCAGCATTTTACTTACCGGTATACCAGTCCAGCGTGATACTACATCTGCAATATCTTCAGCATCCACTTCCTCCTTAATC
>Kenny_p2__coassemble_2690_pt1 | contig 8513 bp, 7 predicted proteins | sample Kenny_p2__metabat2_high_PE_033 | metagenome-assembled genome bin Kenny_p2 | reverse complement strand
GTGGTGAAAGCCTGTTGAAGCTGGTTCAGATAAAAGACCGCTACATTCATGTTCCTTACCATAGTTTTGATTACTATATCCGGATTCTGCAGGAAGCAGCGGTAAGCAAAGAAGTAAAAAGTATTAAGACCACGCTTTATCGCCTGGCAAAGGATTCAAAGGTGGTAAAGGCTTTGATTTGTGCTGCCCGTAATGGCAAGAAAGTTACGGTAGTCATCGAGTTGTTGGCTCGTTTTGATGAGGCTTCTAACATCAACTGGTCGAAAAAGATGCAGGATGCAGGGATTCATGTTATTTTTGGAGTAGAGGGTCTCAAGGTACACTCTAAGATTACGCACATCGGCATGAGTACAGGCAATGACATTGCTTGCATCAGTACCGGAAACTTTCATGAAGGGAATGCGCGTATGTATACCGATTATATGTTGATGACAGCTGCCCGGAACGTGGTGCGCGATGTCAATGCTGTTTTTACGTTTATTGAAAAGCCCTATTCGCCTGTTCACTTCAAGGAACTGTTTGTTTCTCCCAATGAAATGAAGCAGAAATTTATCCGACTGATCCATGATGAAATCAAGAACAAGCAGGCAGGCAAGGAGGCATATATCCGCATAAAAATTAATCATATCACTGACCAGACTATGGTCAAGAAATTGTATGAGGCATCTTCTCATGGAGTTCCCGTAGAACTGGTGGTGCGAGGTAACTGTTCATTGATGACGGGAATTCATGGAGTGAGTGATACAATTCATATCAACGGTATTATAGACCGGTATCTGGAGCACTCCCGTATCTTTATTTTTGCTGCGGGGGGTGAGAACAAGACTTTTATCGGTTCTGCAGACTGGATGCCGCGTAATCTGGATAACCGAATAGAAGTAGTCACTCCGGTTTATGATCCCCAGATCAAAGAAGATTTGTGGAAGGTGATTGATTTTGGTTTACGCGATAATTGTCAGGGCAGTATGGTGGATGGAACAGGACGTAATAAGCCTTGGGTGACGGAAAGTGGTGTAGCCTTCCGCTCACAGGAGGAATTATACAACTATTATAAATCGTGTATTACAAATGGCGAATAATAAATGTTATGCTGCGATTGATATCGGCTCAAATGCTGTAAGACTCTTGATTAAGAAGGTTAAAGAGAATGGAGATTCTGTTAAAGGAAGCTTGTCGAAAGTATTGCTTTTAAGAGTTCCGCTGCGTTTGGGTTTTGATGTTTTTTCTTTGGGAGAGATTTCAGAGACAAAGGCTAAAAAATTGCTTCGGCTGATGAAAGCGTATCGTCAGCTTATGATGATTTACGAAGTGACTGACTATAGGGCGTGTGCTACATCAGCCATGCGTGATGCCAGGAATGGCAAGTTAATCATCAAGAAAATCATGAAAGATACGGATATCAATATTGAAATTATTGACGGCCAGGAAGAGGCTCTGATGATTTATAATAATCATGTAGAGTGCATGGAAGACTGTACTGGAAATTATCTGTATGTGGATGTAGGTGGCGGTAGCACGGAGATTAATATGATGGTGGATGGTAAACTGGTGAAATCGCTGTCGTATAACATCGGTACCGTTCGTATGTTGAGCCAGGCTGTAAAAGATACAGCCTGGGAGCAGCTGAAAAGCGATTTGCAGGATTTGACAAATGGCTTACAGGGCGTCAATATTATCGGGTCGGGCGGAAATATCAATAAATTGTATCGACTGGCTGAGAAGAAAGATAAAAAAAATCAGCGGTTGCCAATTTCATCTTTACGCACTTTGTATGATAGCTTGCAGCCGCTTACGGTAGAGCAGCGTATCAAGGAATTCAGTTTAAAGACAGACCGTGCGGATGTGATTGTTCCGGCGGCCAAGATTTTCCTTACTATCGCAGAGGTGGTAAAAGCAGATTATATTCATGTTCCGGTGATTGGTTTAGCTGATGGGATCATTGACAGTTTGTATCTGTCGTCTAGAATCTGCGATTGATCACTCTATTGGGCCATGAATGTATTTCATGATAAAAAATACATTCATGGCTTTTTGTATAGACTGTTGTGATCATGAGATTACTATAAAAGAAAAAGAGGATGTGCCGTTTGGGGGCGACACATCCTCTTAAGTCTGCTTCAAGTTATGTTACTGAATGGTAATCACTCTTTTGGCTTTTTCTTTTTCCTGTTCGGTGAATTTCGGCAATTCAATGTTCAACACGCCGTTTTCCACATGCGCTTCAATCCTTTCCTTGTCTACATCGTCCGGCAGAATCATGGTTTGCTGGAATTGAGAGTATGAGAATTCGCGACGCAGGTAGCGGCCTTCCGCCTTGTTCTCCTCATTTCCTTCTTCCTTGTTTTCTGTTTTCTTTTCCATGCTGATGACCAGGTTGTTTTCTTCATCGATATGTACGTTGAAGTCTTCCTTCGTCATACCTGGGGCGGCCACTTCCACCTTATATTCTTTTTCTGTTTCAAGCACGTTGATGGCAGGAGCAGTAGCATTGGCTTTTACCATCCAGTCATTATCGAAAAAGTCGTTAAAGATACTCGGTAACCAATTTTGATTTCTTCTTACAGGCATCATAATTCTAATCTCCTATTTTTTAGTTTAACAATCTGTTTATTTCTGAACCCCGGTCTTTCAACCAGGTTCACTTACCAGATGGCAAACCTCGTGCCAAGGGTTTTTTAGAGAGAATATTTGACTATTTGTCATAAATAAGTAGACAAATAGTCTCGTATGCTGACAAAATGCTATCTGCTGGTTGGAATAATATCTTTTAGTCAGATTCTTTTTCGTCATTTTGTAGGAAAAGTGAAGCGGGGCGGTGCAATGGTGGCACCACGTGGGTCATAGTCTTTTTTCGCGTCATACAGCACACTGCGCAGTATTTCGTAGAGAATGCCTCCTACATCCAGTTCTAATTTAAAGTGGTCGAAGCGGTAGGAGGGAATGAATACGGGCACGGTTTGCCAGCCGCCGCGCATGGAGTCATAATAGCGCTGGGCACCCATTTCCAGGCCGAAGCGGTCGTTCACCTGCCATATCAGCGTGCCGCCGTAGCTGTGTGTTTTCATGCCGAACGTATTGCCCGGGGCGTATGAACCAAATACACGGAAGCCTAACTTGTCGGTAGCTTGGTAGAGCATCATGCCCGAAGCGGAGAATGCCTGTCCGCTGAGGTGGCTCATGTTTACTCTCATGGCATCCATGGACAGCTGGAAGCTCAGTTTGTCGTTCAGTCTATGTTGGTAAATCAGGGATGCTTCGTTGAAGCGGCCGATGCCCGGTACCGATGTCTGGCTGCCCGATGCAAAGAGGGCACCATAGCGGTGGGGCAGCAGCAGGCCGTCTGTGTGGAAATCTCCTTTAAATAAGGGAGAGGGGTTGGTGTGGTAGGGTATGACCGGCAGCTTCGGTAAGGTGAAGTGCACGGTCGGTAGTACCGGCTGCATCGGAAGGGGAATTTCTGGTTTCGTTGGCAGCGGCAAGACCGTAGGCAGGACCGGGTTGAAGGAGGCGGTACCGGTGGAGCGAAATAGAAAATCTTTCAGCAGTTCAGACCGGGTCAGTCCCTTTTCTGCCTGTTGTCTATTCTCCTGTGCCTCTAAGCAATGGGGAATAATAACAGACAGAATGAATATCAGCCACGGAGTCATTTTTCTGTTCATAGCCGCAGTCTTTTTTATTTTTCCTCTCTTTTCAGCTGAGGAGCATACCGCCGGAGGGCTTCCAGAAACTCCTGAGGCCGTTCGGGGTCCAGCCGCTCAAAGGTGTTTTGGTAATGGATGCGGATGCGGTTGTTCAGCCAATTCTTCGGGTAGTAAATCACTTGGTGCAGTTCGTTTAATACCTTACTCTTACCGGAACCGGAACGTATTTCCACTCGTCCGTCTTCCCAAATGAGGTAGCGGGTTCGGCTTTGCACTAAAATAAGGATGACGGGTGGCAGTAAAGGGAGCGGTATGGCCCATTGCCCTGTTTCATAACTGGCATAGAAAGCCAGCAGCAGGCAGACAGTGATGAAGCATAGAAATGCTTTCGATAATTTTCTGGGTTTAAATGCTTCGTTTTTCATACAGGATCTCTTTTTCCGTAAAGATACATTTTTTTTGTAAAACCGGTGCACCTTTTTCTGCTTTTTTACATGGAAAAACGCTGTTTCATCGTTTATCCTTCACCTTTCACCCGTTGATAATCAGCGGGCAAAGGGTGAAGGGACTATCTTTCACTGGGTTGCTAGGATGGCAGCTATCAGCCGGTCGGTATTCTCTTCGGTGGTGGCCCAGCTGGTGCAGATGCGCACGGCTGTGTGACGGGCATCGGTCTTTTCCCAGAAGGTGAAGAGGAATTCCTGCTTCAGTTTTTCGAGCACGTCATCGGGGAAGATGGGAAACTGCTGGTTGGTGCTGCTCTCCATGAAAAACGGATAACCTGCCTGGCGGATGGCTTCCTGGATGCGCAAGGCCTGGCGGATGGCATTCCGGGAGATGGAGAAATACAGGTTGTCGGTGAACAGCGCCTCAAACTGCAATCCCAGCAAGCGTCCTTTGGCTAGCATGCCTCCATGCTGCTTCAGACTGTAGCGGAAATCGGTCTGCCAGCGGGGGGTGGTGATGACCAAGGCTTCACCAAACAAGGCGCCTACTTTGGTTCCACCGATGTAGAACACATCGCACAGACGGGCCAAATCGGGCAGGGTGACATCGTTCTCGGGGGAGCAGAGGCCGTAGCCTAAGCGGGCTCCGTCAATAAACAGCGGAAGCTGGTAGTGGCGGCAGGTGTGATAAAGGTCTTCCAGTTCCTGGCGGCTGTACAGCGTTCCCACTTCGGTAGGAAAGGAGATGTACACCATACCGGGTTGCACTATGTGTTCAAAACTGTCGTCTCTCCGGTGCGCTTCCACCGCATCGGCTACCTGTCGGGCCGTGATTTTGCCTTGTGCTGAAGGCAGGGCCAGTACTTTATGGCCCGTGTGCTCAATGGCTCCGGTTTCGTGCACGTTGATATGGCCGGTATCGGCTGCAATCACTCCCTGGTGAGGACGCAGGATGTGGGCAATGACGGTGGTGTTGGTCTGGGTGCCGCCCACCAGGAAGTGTACGGCGGCTTCAGGACACTGGCATGCCTCACGGATAAGCCGGCGGGCCTGTTCGCAGTAAGCATCTTCGCTGTACCCCACGGTCTGTTCCATATTGGTTTCTGTCAGTCTCTGCAGGATGGCTGGATGGGCTCCTTCATTGTAGTCGCATTGAAATTGTATCATAAGCTGAATTTAATGGTTCACGTCCTTGCAAAGGTAGCATAAATTCATGGTTCATGAGGAAAAGACAATCAACTTTTTCTCAAGATTTTCAGTCCGTGGACTTAGGGATTTTTCTCCATGGATTTGGCATCGGAAAGCTGTCATTTACGGAGCCAAATCCACGGAGATAATGTCAGAAACCTGTAGCTAAAACTTTCCTGAACTACAGCTAAAAAATCAGAAACCTACAGCTGAAATTTCACCGGATGTCATCCTGTAAATTTATGATGTCATCCGACAATATTCTAATGTTGACTGGATTCATCTTTCACCCTTCACCCTTCACCCGCTGAAAATCAAGGTGAAAGAGGTGAACCCTTCAGCGGCACTCTTTTTTCTTTTTTTATTTTGAGGCGGTGAATGGTAACTTCATGGAAAACTGCTATCTTTACCCGCGAATTAAATGGATTACTTAATTATTTATACCCATGAAAAAACTATTTATTACCTGTGTGCTGCTGGTGCTTTGCTGCATCGGAAACAGCAGTGTGGTCCTGGCCGGCGTGAATCCTAAACCGTTTGTCATTCCCGAACTGAAAGAGTGGCGGGGAGGAGAGGGTTTTTTGCCGTTGACCACTGAAACCCGTATTACTTATCCTAAAGGACAAACTGACCTGCAACGCATAGCCCGTATGCTCGTGGCCGACTGTCAGGAACTCTTGGGGTATGCTCCCCAAGTGGTAGAAGGAAAAGCCCGGAAAGGCGACTTGCATCTGTCACTCAAGAAAGACAAGGAGTTGGGCAGCGAGGGATATGAAATCCGTATAACCGACCGCATTGAGCTCTCGGCACCCCAGGCCATCGGGGTGTATTGGGGTACCCGTACTTTACTGCAGATAGCCGAACAGAACCGGGAGGACTTGGCATTGCCCAAAGGGGTGATACGCGATTGTCCAGATTATGCCATGCGCGGATTTATGATGGATTGCGGCCGTAAGTTCATCCCTCTGCATTATCTGCAGGACCTGGTGAAAATCATGGCTTATTATAAAATGAATGTGTTGCAGCTGCATCTGAATGATAATGGATTCAAGCAATATTTTGAAAATGACTGGAATAAAACCTATGCTGCCTTCCGGTTGGAGTCTGATACCTATCCGGGGCTGACAGCGCGCGACGGACATTATACCAAGCAGGAGTTTGTGGATCTGCAGATTTTGGCGGAAAACCATTTTGTAGAAATCATTCCAGAAATCGATGCTCCGGCTCATACATTGGCTTTTAGTCATTATAAGCCCGAACTGGGAAGCAAAGAGTATGGCATGGATCATCTGGATTTGTTTAATCCGGAAACTTATACATTCATGGATGGTCTCTTTAAGGAATATCTGGAAGGAGAACAGCCGGTATTCCGTGGTCCGCGTGTACATATCGGTACGGATGAATACTCCAACAAGGATCCGAAGGTGGTGGAAAAATTCCGTGAGTTTACTGACCGTTATATCCGTTATATCGAGAGCTTCGGTAAGCAGGCCTGTATCTGGGGGGCTTTGACGCATGCTAAAGGCACTACTCCGGTAAAATCGGAGAATGTGATTATGAGTGCCTGGTATAACGGTTATGCAGAGCCGAAGGAGATGGTAAAGCAAGGATATAAACTGATTTCCATTCCTGACGGTTATTTATATATTGTGCCGGCTGCCGGATATTATTACGATTATCTGAATACAGAGATGCTGTATAAGGAGTGGACGCCGGCTCATGTAGGGAATGTGGTGTTTGAAGAAAAAGACCCGGCTATTCTAGGCGGTATGTTTGCCGTATGGAACGATCATTGCGGCAACGGCATTTCCACGAAAGATGTGCATCACCGCTTGTATCCAGCCTTGCAGACACTGGCTGTAAAGATGTGGACAGCTACTCCGTCATTGGCTTATGATGCATTTAATGAGCAGCGTCAGAGGTTAAGTGAAGCGCCTGGAGTAAATCAGAATGGACGTTTGAGTGATGCTCCGGGATTGGTATATGAACTGGATTCCCTGCAGCCGGGAGACACTACACCATATGCAGAAATAGGTTATGATTACCGGGTAAGCTTTGATGTGGAAGGTCAGGCTGAAGAGCGTGGTACAGAGCTGTTCCGCTCTCGTGATGCTGTGTTCTATCTGTCCGATCCCATCCGCGGTATGTTAGGTTTTGCCCGTGACGGTTATCTCAATACCTTTACTTATCCTCTGGAAGCGGGCAAGCGTATGAATATTGCCATTGAAGGCGATCATCAGTCTACTCGTCTTTATATCGACGGTAAGCTAGTAGAAGAACTGAACACGCAGACGCGTTATTTTGATAAAGAAGGAAAGAGCAAAATGAAAAATGTGCGCACCCTCGTATTTCCTTTGCAGCAAGCCGGACACTTTAAAAGTACTGTTACCGGTTTGAAAGTTTATCAGCAATAAGACTGGAGAAGCGGGAATGCTCCGGAAGTAACTTTTTCTCGATTTATGCTTCTTTCTCATGATTACTTTTTATATTTGCCTGTAGCATATAAATCTAAAAAATGAGAGATATGGAAAAGTTTGTAGTAAATATAGGCCGTCAACTGGGGAGTGGCGGCAGGGAGATTGGTGAAAAACTGGCTTCCCGCTTAGGCATTTCTTTTTATGACAAGGAATTGATTAACCTGGCATCGCAAGAAAGCGGATTGTGCAGGGAGTTTTTTGAAAAAGCCGATGAACAGGCTTCCAAAGGCTTTGTAGGAGGGCTGTTTGGTATGCGTTTCCCTTTTGTAAGCGATGGCGCTTTGCCCACGATGAGCTGTCTGAGCAATGATGCACTTTTTAAAGTGCAGAGTGATGTGATTCGTAAACTGGCTACCGAAAAGTCTTGTCTCTTTGTGGGGAGGTGTGCCGATTATATACTGCGTGATCATCCTCGTTGCGTCAATGTCTTCATTTCGGCCTCTCGCGAAGACCGCATGGCCCGGCTGTGCCGCCAGCATGGTATTTCAGAAGCGGAAGCGGAAGAAATGATAGAGAAAGCCGATAAACGGCGTTCTGCCTATTATAATTATTATAGTTATAAGACATGGGGAGCTGCTGAGACTTATCATCTTTGTATAGAGTCTACTGTGCTCGGCATTGAAAAGACGACGGATTTTATAGAAGCATTTATTCGTACCAAGCTACGGCTGGAGTGAAGTCTGGATGACTTTGAAACAGGATATAATAAAAAAGATGGAAGTGCTCAAAACATACTTCCATCTTTTTTTGTTTTTATACAG
>Kenny_p2__coassemble_2545_pt1 | contig 9045 bp, 10 predicted proteins | sample Kenny_p2__metabat2_high_PE_033 | metagenome-assembled genome bin Kenny_p2 | reverse complement strand
CCCAAATTCGATGTATTCAAATTTTTGTCATGTACTTAAAACATGAAATAAAAAAATAACCTGAAAGAGCTACGGCATTTTATGAGAATATTCTCTATTTTTGTTTTTGATAAAAAAGTAAGCCATGCAGCACTTAGTGAATATTTTGGTTGTAGAAGATGAGAAAAGAGTAGCCGACTTACTGAAAATCGGTCTGGAGGAAAATGGATATTAGGTCATGGTAGCCTATGATGGGGAATTGGCTTTACGGCTCCTGCAGACCCAGTCTTTCCAACTGATAATTTCTGATATTATTCTGCCGAAACTCAATGGCTTTGAATTATGCCGAATCATCAGACAGACGAATAAACGTATTCCTATACTGATGCTCACGGCTTTAGGTACAGCCGATGATAAACTGGAAGGTTTTGATATGGGAGCTGACGATTATATGGTAAAGCCCTTTGATTTCAGAGAACTCCTGGCCAGAGTCAGGGTGCTGCTGAAAAGACAGGCATCGTCAGGCACTGATCTAATTAAAGAAATGAAGTATGCAGATCTCACCATCAATCTGGAACGACAGGAAGTGACTAGAAAAGGACATTACATCAAGCTGTCTCCCAAAGAATATAACCTGCTGGTGTATCTGATGGAGAACCGTGAAAAAGTGGTAAACCGAGTGGATATCGCTGAAAAAGTATGGAATACTCATTTTGATACAGGCACTAATTTTATAGATGTGTACATCAATTATCTGCGAAAAAAGATTGATAAGGAATTCGACTGTAAACTCATCCATACCAAGCCTGGATTCGGATTTATCCTAACGAATAAGCTATGAAGTACTGACCCTGCAGAATACCGCAGCCACAGCAACTATTTTTCTACTTTGTATGGTTTTGATTTACCTGGTCAGCGAGCATACACGCAGCCAGACTTTCTTCAGAAATCTGAAAAAAGAAGGCATTACAAAGGCACATCTTTTTCTGGCCGGACAGGTGGATGCGGAAGCCATGCAGTCCATTTATCTGAACAACCGAAAATTTATTGATGAGGTAAAAGTGGCGATATACACCCGAGATTTCGACCTGCTTTACCATGATGCAGTGCGAAATGACATCATTCAGGTTACCGCTAACCTATCGAAAGGAGCCTTGGTAATGTCGCGAAAAAAGACCATTCTCAAAGATCTCAATGCCATACAGAATTTCGGGGCAATGAATATACTTTGCACAGATAAAACTGGCACATTAACCCAGGATCATATTGTGCTGGAGCGACATGTAAATATCAACGGAACAGAAGATAAGGAAAACCACATCCTGCGGCATGCATATTTCAACAGTTACTTTCAGACTGGACTCAAAAACTTAATAGATAGAGCTATCCTTTCACATGTACAGGAACTAGGACTGGAGCACCTGAACGAATCTTACCAAAAAGTAGATGAGATTCCGTTTGATTTCATCAGGCGCCGCATGTCTGTCGTAGTAGAAAATGTACACGGGAAACGACAAATCACTACAAAAGGGGCAGTCGAGGAAATGCTGAACGTATGTGCATTTGCAGAATTGGATGGGGAAGTTCGTCTGCTATCGGCAGAAATGCGCAGCAAAGCGCAAGAACTGGTAAGAGAGATGAACAACCAAGGTATGCGGGTACTGGCTCTAGCTCACAAGACTTTCTTGAGCAAAGATAACAATTTCTCAGTGGAAGATGAAAAGGACATGGTGCTGATCGGATATCTGGCTTTTCTAGACCCTCCAAAGGATTCGGCTTCACAAGCTATCAAGCAGCTTCATGAACACGGCGTAGAGGTCAAGGTCCTTTCTGGAGATAATGAAGCGGTGGTAAAGGCCATCTCACGACAAGTAGGCATTGATACTTCAACTGCCGTATCTGGTCCGGAATTGGAAATAATGAGTCTGGACGAGAAAAGGAAAACAGTAGAAAACTGCCACATTTTCTCCAAGCTCACACCGATGCAAAAGGCGGAAATCATCCGGCTGTTGCAGATGAATCAACATACGGTAGGCTTTCTGGGTGACGGCATCAACGATGTAGCTGCTTTGCGTGAATCGGATATCGGAATTTCGGTGGATTCTGCTGTAGATATTGTGAAGTATGTAAAAATGACAGCTAGTTCGAATTTTGGCAACATGCTCAGTGTACTGGCAGCCAGTGCCTTTCTGCCTTTCCTGCCGATGCTGCCCATCCATATTCTAATCCAAAACCTGCTTTATGACATTTCTCAGGCTACCATTCCATTTGACCACATGGACAAGGAATATCTGGACAAGCCGCGCGTATGGGATTCGTCCGACTTGAGCCGCTTCATGATCTGTATCGGCCCCATCAGTTCACTGTTTGACATAACGACTTATCTGGTGATGTGGTGGTTTTTCAAATGCCAAGGCCCCAATATGCAAGCCTTGTTTCAATCTGGCTGGTTCGTAGAAGGCTTGCTGTCACAAACACTTATCGTACACATGATTCGCACGCGGCGGATTCCATTTGTACAAAGCTGTGCTTCATGGCCTGTCTTGCTGATGACGGGGGCCATCATGGTAATTGGTATCTGTATCCCCTTCTCATCGTTTGGTGCTTCTTTAGGACTAACGTCTCTGCCTTGGTCTTACTTTCCATGGCTAATCGGGATTCTTCTCACTTATTGTTTTCTGACACAGTGGCTGAAGACAAAGTATATCCATTCATGTAAGCGCTGGCTCTAATGCAGACTATTTTTATTTTTAAGGACTAGACTGAATCGTTTTTAAGAAAAAAGACTATATTTGCAGTCATTTGATATAAATCAATTGTATTAATTTGACATTATTTTTAATATCTTTTACAATTATGAAAAAACTAAATCTAAAAATGGCTGCTACCGTTGTAGTATGCGGCGCTTTTCTGTTTAGCTCATGTATCGGTTCTTTTGGTTTGCACAGCAGAATTTTACACTGGAACCAAGGACTTGGCAATAAATTTGTAAACGAACTGGTTTATCTGGCTTGCAATATTATCCCAGTCTATGCAGTTTGCTATCTGGCAGATGCTTTGGTAATCAATGCTATTGAATTCTGGAGCGGCAGCAATCCGATGGCCAGCATTGGCGACGTGAAAAAGATAAAAGGTGAAAATGGCAATTATCTGGTAGAAACTCTAGAAAATGGTTATTCTATTACCAAAGAAGGAGATGAAAATCTGTCTATGGAACTGATTTACAACAAAGATTTAAATACCTGGAATGTGGTAGCTGATGGAGTGAGTACAGAACTGTTACAGATGAACTCAGACGGTACTGCCCAGATGACTCTTCCCAATGGTGAAGCTATGAGTGTAACTCTGGATGCAAATGGAGTATCTGCTGCACGCCAAGCATGCATGATAGGTACTTACTACGCACAATTCTAATTTTATATACTGGAATACCTTGTACTGAAAGACTGACTGTCAAGTAAGGTCCGTCTGAGTACAAGGTATTTTTTGGGCAAATTATATCAAACAACGGGGAGTTAGAAAGGATATCCCACAGCAAAATGGAAGGCGAAGTCACGTTTGAAGTTAGGCTGGGCAATCGGATAGCGCACCCCTCCCCTAGCCGGATTAATAGCCTTCATACCTCCGTCAAAACGAAGCACAAAGAAATCTAGATCTAGACGTAATCCGATGCCATAGGCCACAGCAAACTGCTTGTAAAATTTATCCAGCTTAAATTTTCCACCGGGCTGATCTTTATAATCACGCAAAGTCCAGATGTTTCCTGCATCAATAAAGGCGGCTCCCTTAAACTTCCAGAATAAGCGGGTACGGTATTCCACACTGGCATCGAGTTTAACATCCCCCGTTTGATTCAGAAAGTTGCCATCACCCGGAAAAGAGCCAGGGCCCAGATCTCGTACAGACCATCCCCGCACACTATTGGCACCTCCTGAAAAATAACGTTTTTCCAAAGGTACTACAGTAGCATTGCCATAGGGTATAGCCACTCCACCTCCTACATGAAAAGCCAAGGAATTACGTTCGTCGATCTGGATATTCTTAGCAAAATCTAAATCAAACTTAATATACTGAGCAAAAGGAATATTCAACAAAGTGTATTCACCATTCTCATTCTTCTGCAGCCGGACCATTTTACCCAAAAGAAACAGCAGATTACCAGCCGATTCGAAATTAAAGCGGATAGAACTAGAATTACCCACCAGCGTATTGTTCATCATGGCACGACCAGCGCTGTTATAGATGCAACTGTATCCCGTGCGTACAATCAGCCGGTCTTCATAGTTGTATTTCAAAATATAATTTTCGTCTTTCTCCAGATACTGTTCTTTAAAATCTTTGGATATCCAAGGCATATACAGATAGTTGACATCTAGCAAATCAACCCGATGCTGTATATTTTTACGTTGTACGCCCCAACGGTATCTCCAACTTCCTGCCGCTACAATACGGGTAAATTCCGGACGGAACTGATAACTGTATTGCAACCCAAACTCTGTGTTGGCCTTAATTTTCCGCTTAAATCGCGTGGATAGAAAGGGAAACATAAAACGAGGAAAATTGATAGTAGCTTCTGCACCCAATTCAAAATAATCTTCATCACGATAGTTACCCTGCAATCCGGATACAGCTTCATAGGCTCCGCGTAATTTCAACATCAGGACTTCCGAGCCACGAAACAAATTCCGATGCTGGAAAGAAACGGAGGCTGCCGTCCCTAAATCGCCGGCAGAATTCGTCCCCTCCAATTCAAAGGAAATAGACTGATGCTTGGCCTTGGTAAGCATCACATAGGCATTCAGCAACAAGCTGTCGTTACGCTGGTTTTCAAAAAAACGGATATTGGTATATTTTAATGCCTGCAGTCTGCCGAAACTGGCATAGGTATTCTCTACAGTCTGTTCATTATACACACTTTTAGGTGTAAAATACAAATGGTTCATCAACACTTTCGGACGCAGATACAACCTGTCTTTATAATAAATGGGCATCCCCCTATAATGCACAGAATCATTGACTTCAATGCTGCTCAAAGCTGATGATTGTAATACATTATAATCAGTGATAAAGTTCACCTGATCGATATAATAGGGCCGATGAGGCTGAGGAGCCATCCCAGCCCCCTGTCTATAAGGCTCCAAATGCATGGTCAAATCAACCAGAAATGTTTGACGCACCGTATCAGCCGTATATTTCAGATAGTCTTTGTTAAACTTATAATAACCATGACGCAACAGATTATCCGTAATGCGCTGTCGCTCCAGATCAAGTTTATTGACGTCAAAAACCATTCCTTCAGACAAATAGGATCCTGCCGAATCTTTTTTCATACATTCCAGGATAGCCGGATCAGGAATATCATAGTGCAAGGAACGAACCATATAAGGACGACCTGTGGTAATCCGATATATCAGTTTAACTTTCTTTTTATCCGAAAACTGAGGAATCATACTGACTGAAGCGCCCATAAACCCCATATTCTGTACAGCTTTCATGATTTCCACACGAGACAATTCAGCTTCTTTCTGACTGTAGATAACTGGGGCATCTCCCATTCTCCGAAGCAAACGATTAGCCCAATGCGTAGAATCACGTCCAGAAAGATTATACACATAAAGTTGTGTCTTAAAAAGGCTGAACCATTTGGCATTAGGATTCTGACGTAAAAAAAACATGAAATCAGCAGGCTTCACCAATTTGTTGTCTGACTGGATATGGACTTCATCCAGCAAATATGAACCTTCAGGAACGAACTTAGTAGCAGAACAGGAAGCCAAAAATAGCATCAGAAACACAATCTGTACCGAGTGTAAAAACTTCTTCATATCTGTTACTTCGTTATTTTGGGATATATTCTGGCACAAATATAATTCCTTTTTTTGGGAAAAGAAAAATAAAAATAACAGAAGAGCATAGCAGTAAGAAAATAAACCCGTATTTTTGTCACACCAAATCAATCATAGATAAAATGACACTCAGTAAAAACCGAATTAAATACATCCGTTCTCTAGAACTAAAAAAGAAACGCAAAGAAGAAAATGTTTTTTTAGCAGAGGGTCCCAAGCTTATTGATGAATTGGGAGGACATTTTACCTGCCGGCTGCTGGTAGCTACTCCAGAATGGCTGCAGTTTCACTCAAATTACCAAGCTCAAGAAATCATCTCTGTTACAACTGAGGAATTAGCGAAAGCCAGTTTACTGAAAACTCCACAGCAGGTATTGGCTGTCTTTGATCAGCCCCGATATGAAATGCATGCGGATATTGTCAAGCAGTCGCTTTGCCTGGCGCTAGATGACGTTCAGGATCCTGGTAACCTAGGTACTATCATACGACTAGCCGACTGGTTTGGCATTAAGCATATTTTCTGCTCGCACGGAACAGCCGACATCTACAATCCGAAAACAGTACAGGCCACTATGGGAGGTATTGCCCGGGTACAAGTGCACTATACCAACCTCCCTGAGTTTATTGCCTCCGTAAAAGAGGCTCCAATTTATGGAACTTTTTTAGACGGCACTAATATCTACGAACACCAACTTACTCAAAACGGGCTGCTGGTAATGGGCAATGAAGGAAAGGGAGTAAGTCAGGAAGTATCGCAACTCATCAACGAGAGACTTTACATTCCTAACTATCCTGCTGGAAGCGAAACATCCGAATCACTGAATGTAGCCATTGCTACAGCAATCGCCTGCGCTGAGTTCCGGAGACAGGCTGCATGGTCTTAAAATCAAACGGATAATAAAGATAAGGTATCCAGGTGTTATCGTTCTCATCTCGGAAGAGAACGATAACACCTGGATACCATAATACATCTTCTATCTCTTCTGATAAAGTGTGTATACTGAGAACACGACCATCTTCTACCTCTACTACTGGCTGTTTTAAATACCCCCGATAGGGATGATAGAGATAATGAGCTGCATACCGTTTCATGGCTGAAGAGAAGCTGTTTTTAATGAATCAGTAGCATGATAACGCATCAGTGAAATGCTATCCAACACCAAGCTACGCACAGATTTACCCATAGGATAATATATAAACCCACGCACCTCCTTTAAATCTCCCAGACTGTCAGCCGATAAGGAAAGAGTCTGTATACCATCTGAGAATATCTTTTTAGGCTCACTGCATAAGGTATCTTTGCTGTAGAGTATCTGCATAGCCATAGTGGGAGCCAGCAGACTGTCACCTCCTACCTGACTGAAACGCACGCTCCATACCAAGGTGTCACGCTGGCTGAAATTCACATCAGAAGGAAGCGAAAAAGTCAGTTTATTGTCGAACGGCATACCTGTCAGGTTGTAGACCCGTTTCCAAAACCACACATCTATACTATCACCCGGCTGAGACTCTGTTGGTTTATTATCACGCAATGCTATCAAGCGATTTATTCCATCTCGTTCATGCACCAGGCGTTCCTTTACCTGCTCGTAAACCTTGGAAAAAACATCCGGATGACGTGCAAACCATACCATCGATGAATCAAATTCCGCCTGGGTAACACCATGCTTCCGAAAAACAGACTCTATATAAAGTGCCTTCTTATAAGACTCTTGATATGAGACCTCATCCCCCATCGCTTTTGCCTTGTGGTAATCAAAAAGAATATCTCCCATCAACTGATCAGAAAAGACTTCGGATGGACGTTCTACCTTGCATCCTACCAAACAGAAAACAATCCAGAAATAGGCCAAAAGTACACGATACGACAACAAACTTTTCATTTTGTTTCTTTATTAAGGACGGAATGATAGGCGTCGTTAAACTCCTTGCTGTAGAAGAGAAACAGTGCAATCACCCCGCAACTGATTGCTGCATCTGCAAAATTAAAAATCGGACTAAAGAAGATGAAATGTTCCCCGCCCACAAAAGGCATCCAAGTAGGCCAAGTAGTATCTATGATGGGAAAATAAAACATATCAACCACTTTTCCATAGAACCAAGGAGCATAACCTCCTCCTTCCGGCAGGAAAGAGGCAATTTGGGAATGAGTACTTTCATCAAAAATGACGCCATAGAACACACTATCAATAATATTTCCCAAGGCACCAGTCAAAATTAAAGATACACAGACAATAAATCCCATCTTCATGTCCTGCTTAACAAAGCGATACAAAAACCATCCGATAAAAGACACAGCCACAATGCGGAAAAGTGTCAGGAAAAGCTTATCAAAAATTTCCATACCGAAGGCCATACCGCTATTTTCTGTAAAAAAGATATAAAACCAGGTAGGAGGTGCGGCTGTAATACCTAACTTGTCATAAATCCAACCTATAGCATTTTCACTTTGATGCCAATACATCTGTGTCTTAACCGCTATCTTGATAACCTGATCAATCAGCAATACAGATAGGATAATAAGCCAGGCAATCCTACCCTTCGTAAAGATTTTATTCATCTATTTTTTATTAATATAATAATCAGAAAGTGTTTAGACACGGATGGCGTAAATGACATAAAAAAGATTTATGCCATTTACGTCATCCAGATATCTATACTTTCTAAAGTGAGCTAATCATCAGCAACTTTCCGTAAATACAATTACTTCTTGCCACTATTTTTAGCCTCAATACTTAAGGTAGCATGAGGCACAGCACGCAAGCGCTCAGGTGGAATCAGCTTACCGGTTTCACGGCAAATACCATATGTTTTATTCTCAATCCGAACCAATGCTGCCTGCAGGCCTTGAATAAATTTCAACTGACGCTGAGCCAAGCGAGTGGTTTCTTCTTTAGAAAGAGTATTAGCACCTTCTTCGAGCACTTTATAGGTAGGTGATGTATCATCTGTATCATTACCATCCGTCCCCGTCAAGCTTCCTTTTAGCAATTCGTAATCCCGACGTGCCAATTCCAGTTTTTCCATGATAATGGCGCGGAATTCTTCCAATTCCGCATCCGAATATCTAGTTTTTTCTGCCATAATGCTGTTGTTTTTAAGTGTTTTTAGGTTTAAATATTAAGGTTGGGTAATCATTTACTGCTTTATTACAGTGACAAAGAGTGAGAAGTCATCGAACTCCAATTCTGTGCCATTCTCCACTTCATCAGCTAAAGTC
>Kenny_p2__coassemble_2203_pt1 | contig 10339 bp, 11 predicted proteins | sample Kenny_p2__metabat2_high_PE_033 | metagenome-assembled genome bin Kenny_p2 | reverse complement strand
GAATCATTCTGGCACAAGGCGGTGAACGGCATCAACCTGATGGCGGAGTATGATTCGAAGCATGTAAATATCGGGGGCAGCTACTCGGTGTGGAAAGACCGCATCAACGGGTTCTTCGAACTGAGTCAGTGCAAGCATCCGTCGGCAGGTATTTGTCTGAAAATCTGCCTGAAATAGTTTTCAATTGGATGTCAATGCGTACCCGTTCGGTGAATAGGTATTAAACAAAAAGTCTCCTCAACAGCTGTTGAGGAGGCTTTTTAAAGCGGTACATTATATGCCCGCATATTCTACCGCTGCAGGGAAGCAGGGGCAGGGTTTGAGGGAATCGAGGTCGCGGTGACCCAGGATGATGGCGCGGGGAAAGAGTCTTTTCAGTTCCCGGAGCAGGGCCAGGAGGCTGGCTTTCTGGGCCAGGGTGCGCGTGTCTTTCGGTTCGCCGTGGCGGTCCAGGCCGCCTTCGTAACAGATGCCGATGCTGTGACGGTTGTGCCCCTTGCAGTGGGCGCCGATGTCTTCGATGGGGCGTCCGCGGTGTATGGTGCCGTCGCGCGTCAGGTAGTAATGGTAACCGATGTCTTTGAAGCCGCGGTGGCGGATGTGCTCCTGTCGACAGGCTTCAAAATCAAAGTTCCGCCCCTCTCGGGTGGCGGAACAATGAAGGATGATCAAGGTAATCTGTCTCATCGGGCTAATGTGCTAGTACTGACAGCAGGCATTCAAGCCCAGGGCTCCGGCTCCGGCCGTGGCTACGGCGATGACTACTTTGATGATGATTTGCCAAACGTTTTTCTTCATAGAAATTTAAAATTTAGAGTTTATACTGTTATTTTAGCTCAGCAGTTCGTCGCCACCTTCTTCGGTGTCTTTACCGGGCTCTTTGCCGGGCTCTTTACCTGGTTCTTTGCCTGGCTTGCCGACTTCGTTCAAGGTGTATTTGCCCTGTTCGCGCAGGGTGGCTTCGAGGTTCAGACTCTTGTTGCTGAGCTTGCCGGTGGCACGGGCACGCAGCTTCACGCCTTTGACGTGGGTGCTCACCTTAAACTCTTCGGCCGTATCGGCGCCGTGATCGGGAATGATGCCGCACGAGAAGATGGCCAGGTTGTCGAGCTTCACGTTCTTGCCGTCGAGCACCAGTTCCTTGATGCAGCTCACCATGTCGGTCAGCACGCCTTGGATGACCCCCGGTGAATACGGGGTGTTGTGGTCGCTCATGTGCTTGGCCAGCCCTGCGATGTCGAGGGTTTCGTTTACTACGGGACGGGCATAGTACTTGCCTTTCGCTGTGGGAAGGCCGGTTTTCAACTGATACTTTTTAAATAAAATCATAATAATAAACCATTAAAACAGTAAAACAATATAAAACGATTCTCGGTTACCGGTAACGTCTGGGAGGGGTTTCCCTCTCTTGGACACCACAAAGATACATCAGGGATCCGGACACTTTGCAGGTTGTTGGAGGTTAGCGTAGATTAGGGTTGATTATCGTTGATTATTCTTGAAAATGAATTCTGTAATTTCTTTCGTATTCCATTGATATTCACTATCTTTAGGGTCTAAATAAAGAACTGAATACGATTATGGAGAACCTGGAAATTCGCGCCTACGGGCGCACGGAATTAGCGCTGCTCTACTTTCCGCATCTTACGCCCCAAGTGGCTTACCGCAAACTGCAATACTGGATTGATGTGTATCCGGGGTTGCGGCAGAATCTGCTGGATCATGGCTATATGCTGCATGCCCGCACGTTCCTGCCCGTTCATGTGCGGATGATTGTAGAGGCCATCGGCGAACCTTGAGGAAGGGAAAAATGAAGCTACAGCTTGACCGGCGCCGAGCTGTAGCTTTCTGTTTTTTCGGCTGCAGCTTGACCATCCGGAAGCTGTAGCGCGAAGGGAGAAACCCTCATTTCCTCCCCTCGCCAGGGATGCTTTCACACACACGTACGCGTATAATATGTACGCGCACGAGTTGGAGGATCTTTATCCCTCAATGAGGCGGGATATGAAGGAATAGATCCCTCGTTCTTCTTTTTTCAGAATGCCCCGCCTGATGGCCCGTGTCAGCTGACAGTCTATGGCTTTTTCCGTGAGATGCAGACTGGCACCCAATTTCAAGGCTTCTGTCCGTGTAAAGGTCATCGGCAGATTATCCAGCAGTTTCTGCTTCTTCTCCTGTTTCGGAGTGGGGTTTTCGTGGCTGGGCAATACCGACAGCACCGCCCCTGCATGCTTGTAGAGGGGCTCTACCAACTGCAGCAGGGCTTCAAAATCTTCATCCTGGATGGTCATGGTAAAGGCTGAAGATACCTTGTCGTTTACGTTGTCGGCATGCTGCTGCCGGCTCAGTGCCAGATAGGGTGATTTCAGGAGCTTGTCCAGCAACTGCTTGGGATGATCCGGAAGGACTTCTTTCAGGTCTTGTCCGCCGGTGGGAAGCACCGAATCGATGGCTCGCAGAAAGGCCACGACGCATGCCATGCGGCACAGACTGATTCCCAGGCGCGCCACGGCACTATCGATGCGGTCGCCATATACAATACTGGCCTTGCCGAAAACCTTGGCAAAATGGTCGTTAAAACGCTCCATCTGATGGCGGCTGATTTCCAGTTCGAACGAGGTGGCCACGGAGCGGATGGCATCGAGCACGGTTTTCCAGGTCTTGGCCCACGCATAAAACTGCTTCCGGTAGTTGACCTTATCCTGTTTGAACTGGTTTTTCCATCCGTAGACGGGAGGGAGGATATAGAACAGGAAGCGGGAATAGAGTCCGTCTTCGGCGGAATGGATGAGGCGGCCTATCTGGCCGAAGGTGCCGGTGAGCTGCACGCCGAAGCAGCTCTTGGGGCACTGGCGGTATTCCGAGTTGGTGCGGCGGTAGTATGAGATTTCATCATTGTCATAGCCTTTGCGCAGGGTGTCGCTGAAGCCTCCGTAATCGGTGTTGTTGGCACTCGACAGGGTGTCGGATTCGGTTTCGGCTATCAGACCGATGCCCTGGTTCAGGATGAGGTTTTCCTTGATCCCGGTGGCGGAGTTGTTGCCGGGGATGATGAAGAGTGACAGGCTGGGTTCGATGGGCATCTCCAGGTTCTGACGTTTGGCACCGGCATAGTCCCACGCTTGTTTGGCCTTGAGGTATTCCAGGTGTTTCGCCTTGTTTTGCTGAAGGCATTGTTCGTGGTAGGGCCTGGCCAGCTGGTGTGCCCAGCTGGCTACACTTTTTCCGGAAGCGGGCTTGCCGGTGATGAAGTTGAACAGGTTGGGGTAGGTTTCACCGTCGCCATAGAAGGTATATACCAGCCAGTTGAGCGTGGTTCCCAGCACCGTGATGGACGAGAGCAGCAGGGCATCGCCTTGGGCTGGGGTGGGAGCGCAGTCAATCATCTGTTGCAGAAAAGGCGGCCATGTATGTGCGGGAAACAAGGGTAATTTGAGTTCTTCTTCTTCGTAGGTTTCCTCTGATCCCTCGTTTTGAGGGATGGGTGGAGTGGGTGGATAAGGTTCTACATTAATAGGTACGCACGTGTGTGTGAAAGTGTCCCTGGCGAGGGGAGGAAATGAGGGTTTTCTTTCTTCGCCGCGAGGGTAACTGATTTCTACGCCGGCGAGTTTGGCCAGGTGGAACACGGAGCCCAGCTTGACTTTGCCTCTGGATTTGACCAGGGCTTCGTTGTAGAGGTGTTCGGCGTGCTGCCGGTTGTACTTGGGGGAATAGCTTACCAGCTGATGGAAGGATTCGCGGGCGCTCTCGCCGAACTGGTGGGCGAGGGCAAAAGCTACGATGACATAGTCCAGGTAGCCTGGTGCGATGTCGGCATGGGCCAGGCTCACGGCTTGGACCAGCTTGTCTAAAGATTCTTTATCTGTCATTTTTATTTAATTGAAAAAAAAAGTTTGTAATGATTTTATAACTTGGGCTGGCTTGTGGCGGATGTAGGGGGCTGATAGTATTTGGCGTCGGCATCGTGGCACAGCAGGCAGCCGCGGCAGATGTCGGTGTTGGCACGGTCTGCCTTCACTTGATACAGGGCTTCGAGGTATAGCCAGGCTCCTTCGATGGCCGTGCGCAGGCATTCGTCGAGCGTCTGTTCGGCATCGATGCGGTAGGGTAGAAAAATCTTGACTCCCCGGGTGCTGGGACTGACAAAGACGAGGTCGGGCATGAGGCGTTCATCCTGGGCCACGGCATCGCGCAGCCGGCAGGCTTCCTCGGCCGAGGACAGTCCGTCGATGTCGACTACAAAATCGCCCGACGGAAACAGCAGTCCGCTCTTGCAGCATCGGGTAAACACGCCGCCCGGCGACACATAGGGCAACAGCGAGAGCTTCTTTTTCTTGAAAGCCTCTTTCTGTCCGAGCTCTTTTCGGACTTCGTTGGTTACGGCTTCCAGCTGGGGATTGGAAGTAATGTATTGATACAGCTGCATAAAGCTGTAAACTCCCTGCGGCTCTTTATTGGTAACCGGGCCGCGAAAGAAAGAACAAAGGGCATTCTTCATGTTTTCTGGTTTTAAATTTGTTTATAAATGCCTGACCGTTAGCGGAAAGGCTGGTAAAAGTAGAGAACTTGCCTGAAATGACCATAAAAAAATGGCTGAATGACTTATCATGGACTTTTCAACGAATAATCGTGGAAAAATCATGGAATTTATCGGAATATTTATCCAATTAACATAATACTAAACTATAAAAAAAGAAATCAGTATGGATGCAGAACAAGAGGTAATGAGTGAGAAACCGTCCGCAGGAACCGTCATGAATTTTTATGGAAGTAACTACTCGATTTCACCGGCAAGGGTGATTGTGAACAATTACTACGGGGATAAGTACCTGGATGATCTCCGGCGCAAGGAGACGGTGGATGAGTTGTGCAATCTGTGTGATGCGGGCAAGAAACTGTATCTGTACATCGATAACCTGGAAATGACCCGGTGGTGTATGGATTATCTGAAAATTGTGGATGACCCGCTGCAGATGGCTCAGATAGCGGTGGAAATGGTGAAGAAGAAGGTGATGACGAAAGATCAGATTGTGACCCGGGAATTTATTGGGTGCCTGAAGGATACTTGCCAATGTTCTGATAAGATCGGCAAGGGAATGACTGTTGACAATATCCGTAAGCATATCCATAATTGCCTGGATTTGATGAACGAGTAAACTGGATGAGCAGAATGGGAAGGCGACTGCCTGCTGTGTCGGAGGAGTGGGTGTTCGGTGAGATCTGCCTGACGCGTATAGGCGGCCTGGTGCGTACTCAGACGCGTCAGGTGTATGAGGTGTGTCTGGGCGGTTTTAACCCGGTCTGGGCGGAGAACCGCTCTTTCCTGCTGTTGCCCTGGGCGGATTTCCGGGAGGAGAATGCCCTGCTGCGGCGGCGGGTGAAGGACCGGCTGCATGGCATCTGTGTGCTGGCAGGCGATACGGAGCGGGTGTACTGGACGTTTCGGCTGCTGGCCGACGGCACGGTGGTGGTGCTGGATGAGGAGGGCGTGTATTATCATGTGACGCCGCATCCGGACACGCAGCGGGCGGTGAAGCACCGGCTGGGGACGGCGGTGCTGCCTTCGGAGGAGCTGTACATCGACTTGAAGGTGCAGGAACTGGAGGAGGAGGTGCGGCGGGTGCTGGACGAGCAGGTACGGAAGCGGCAGCGGCAGCGCGAACGGGAACGGAAGCGGAGGCTGAAGGAGTTGAGCGCGGCGGTACCGTTTCAGATGGGCAGTGGCTGGGGGCTGCGCACGGCCGAGAGGCTGGTGGTGCCTCCGGTGTACCGGCAGGTGTTGCCGCCGGTAGGGGTGTATTGTGCCTTTGAGAAATACCTGGGGCAGTGGGGGGTGATGGCGCTCGACGGCCAGGTGGTGGTGGAGCCGAGGTTTGCGCAGGTGACGTTCTGCGGCAGGAACCGGGTGAAGCTGACTTCGGTGAACGGGGAGGTGCAGGAAGTGAAACTGGCTTGAGGAAGGGGCTACGGAAGGATGAACGGATTGAGAGGATATCAGGAGGAGATTTGCCGGCAGGTGCTCCGGGCATGGGAACGGCACCGCAGTGTGATGGTGCAGATGCCTACGGGGACGGGCAAGACGGTGGTGCTGGCGGCGCTGGTGGAGCAGTGGCTCAGCACCCGGAGCGGGGCTTCGGAAGAGGTGGTGCTGGTGGCGCACCGGCGGGAGCTGGTGGAGCAGATGAGGGAAACGGTGTGGAAGGTGGCGGCCAGGCGACCGGCGGGGCAGGGGCTGCCGCTGGAGAGGCTGCACTTGCATTCGATTCAGTGGCTGAGCCGGCATGAGGAGGCGTATGTGCCGTCGCTGGTCATCGTGGATGAGGCGCATCATGCGCTGGCGGCTACTTACCGGGTGCTGTGGCAGCGCTGGCCGCAGGCGCATTTCCTGGGGCTGACGGCCACGCCGTACCGGCTCAACGGGGAGGGCTTTGGCGATTTGTTCGACTGCCTGGTGTGTTCGTGGAGTGTGCGGCGCTTTCTGGCGGAGGGCTGGCTGTCGGGCTATGATTATTATGCCATCCGGCCGGACAGTGAGGCGCAGCGTCTGGTGGACTCGCTGAAGAAGCGGGGAGCGGACGGGGATTTTCAGGTGAAGGAGATGGTGGAGAAGCTCGACGGGGTGCCGTCGATACGACGCCTGTTTGATGCTTTCCGGCAGTTTGCCGGGGCGCGCAAGGGGCTGGTCTATGCCATCAGCATTGAGCATGCCGAACATATCGCGGATTTTTACCGGCTGCAGGGGGTGCGGGCGGAGGCGGTGAGCAGCCGTACGCCGCAGGAGCGCCGGAAGGAGCTGGTGGAGGCGCTGCGCACGGGTGCTCTGCAGGTGCTGGTCAACGTGGATTTGTTTTCCGAGGGGTTTGACTGTCCGGATGTGGGCTTTGTGCAGCTGGCTCGTCCCACGCTGTCGCTGGCGAAGTATCTGCAGATGGTGGGCCGCGGGCTGCGCATCCACGAGGGAAAGCAGCCGTGTGTGCTGCTGGACCAGGTGGGGCTGTACCGTCTGTTCGGCTTGCCTTCGGCGGACCGTGACTGGCGGCTTTACTTTGCAGGATGGCGGGAGGAACGGGCTTCGCTGCTCTCGGCCGGTGCTCCGGACGGGGGCTGGTTTCCGGCTGTGCAGCTCGATGAGTCGGACGGGGAGTTGGTGCGGATTGCTTCGCTGGAACAGGGAGCGGTGCCGTGGACGGAGACGGAGGGCTCGGGCTTTGAACCGGTGCGGCAGGGACGGCGGCAGGTGGGCTGGCGGGATGGGCGCAGCGGGGTGGTGTTTGCTTCGTATCCCAAGGTGGTGGATTATGGGGGCATCGAACTGGCTACGGAGGATGAACGGACGTTCTTTCCGCGGCTGGCTTCGCCGTGGCTCAACGGGCAGACGGGCATCAGCCGGAAGTCGCTCGATACGCAGCCGTTCCGGGGCATCAGCTGGCAGCGGCTGTATCTTCCTTTCTCACAGCCCGGACAGCTGTTCCGTCTGCTGAAGGGCTGGCCGTGCGGAGCGCGGCTGTATGAGGATGAGCAGGGGCACCGCTGGGGACTGAAGGATCTGGACTGTGAGCTGGTGCCGATGGAGGAGGAGGCGCAGTGGGAGGCTTTCCTGCAGGCGTGTGAGGCGGAATGGCAGGAGGATGAGCTGAGGCGACGCACGAGATACCGGCAGAAGGTGCTGATTCCGGGACAGGGTATTCCGCGTGAGGTGTTTCCACCGGAGGCGGTGGTGACGGAGGTGGGGAATGACTTGTGTCGGGTGACGGGCTTGGGCGACGGGTCGGCTGTGTGCTGGGTGGACTTGCTTACGGGCTACCGGCATGAGGTGTCTCCGGTCTTGTTTCAGCGGGGATTTGTGCGTCTGCTGCGCGAGGGCAACCGGGTGTTTATCCGGAATATCCGCGAGGAGATGGGCATGGCGTATCGCAACTGGCAGGTGCGGTGCGACGCTGATTTCTGTACGGTGGGCGACTCGTTTTACTGGGCGGACCGCCTGGACTGGCCGCCGCTGCGTATCCGGAAGAGGAGCGAGGATTTCCGGATGTTTGTGCTCGAGGCCACTGCGGGCTGGCCGGAAGAGGACCAGGCGAAGGAGTGGACGGTGATTAATCTGCCGGATCGGCCGGTGGAGGTCAGGGTAGGAAAGAAAAAGTAGCCGGCTGAAAAAAAGCCGGCTGGGCAGTCAGCTGAAAAAGCTGAACCCAAGCCGGCTACCAACTAAAAAAAACGGTTTTTACTAACTTTTAGGTTCGGGTGAATCGTTCCCTTACCCATTCACTTTCTTGTAATCTTCCAGGAATTTTTGCAGACCAGCCTCTGTGAGCGGGTGTTTTAACAGGCCTTTGATCGCTGCCAGCGGACAGGTGGCCACGTCGGCTCCCACTTCGATGCACTGTATGATGTGTGCTGTGTGGCGGATGGATGCTGCCAGTACCTGGGTCTGATAGCCATAGGTACGGTACATGGATACGATGTTGGCTACCAGTCCGATACCATCTTCGCTGATGTCGTCCAGACGGCCTACAAACGGTGAAACGTAAGTGGCTCCTGCTTTGGCTGCCAGCAGCGCCTGTCCTACCGAGAAGACCAGGGTACAGTTGGTCCGGATTCCCTTATCTGAAAAATAGCGGATGGCGCGGATTCCATCGGCGATGCACGGCACCTTCACCACGATATGCGGATTCAAGGCAGCCAGTTCCTCCCCTTCGCGGATGATGCCTTCATAATCCGTAGCGATGACTTCTGCGCTTACATCTCCGTGTACGATGTTACAGATATCCACATAGTGCTTCCGTTGGTTTTCCACTCCCTGAATTCCTTCTTTCGCCATCAGCGAAGGATTGGTTGTCACCCCGTCAAGCACCCCCATTTCATAAGCTTCCCGGATCTGATCCAGGTTGGCTGTATCAATAAAAAATTTCATATCAGTTAGAGTTTAAAGTAACTCCACAAAAATAACAAATTCCCTGTTATCATCCGCCATTTTACTGTATATTTTTCAGCATATCCTTCGGGGCTGTTTCCTCAGGCCGGCAGGTGTACCAATTGGCTGGCCGGTTATGTGAGTCATGCTGGTTAGAGGCTTCTGATGTCCTCTTCGGTCAAACCTGTGCTCTGGCTTATAATATCCGCAGCCACTCCCTGGGATTTCAGTATCCGGGCAATTCTGATCTTTTCTTCTTTACGTCCTTTTTCAAGCCCTTTTTCAAGTCCTTCTTTACGTCCTTCTTCAAGACCTTTTTTACGTCCTTCTTTACGTCCTTTTTCAAAACCTTGCTGTATACCTCTTTCCATTGTATCTTGTTCTACAATGAGGCTTACACGGAAACTGTCCATCGCACGGTCATAAGCGATGCGGTCAGCTTCAGAAAGGTTAGCTACTGAGGCCAACTGTTCCAAACGGTCAAACACCTGTTCTTTTAATGCTTCGGGCATTTTGTACCATGATTCCATATTCTTCAGTGTAAACATTAAGCGTTCATATAATGATTCACATTCTTTGAGTTCCTTTGTAAAATAAGGAAACTGCAAATAGATTTGTCTGAAATGCGGATTGACCACCTTTCCCGACTGCCGGCTCGTGATCTGTGTATCGGTTCTGAAAACCGGATCCAATCCAGGCTCTTTAAAATTCATCAGAAAGATACCGTATACCGTAGGCAGTTTATATTGCGTACCATAAGGCAACCTGGGCTCTTGCAGGAAGTAATCTGACTTGTTTTCTTCGAAGTCTGCCAAGGCAGCCGAGTAACTGGAACTACCAGCATCATCGGTTTTCTCATGGTCAGTGACCTTTTCATTCACCTTCATAGAAGCAGGATTCTCTATTTGCCGGCTGATGGCGCGGGCCATATAATAAAGTGTACGGTCCAGAAACAGACTGTGCCATCGGTTCTGCATTTCTACGATAATATACTCACCTGTAGAAGTCTTGCAATAAAGGTCATAGATGATTCCTTTGTCGCGGATATTCTCCGAATGATCTTCTTTGTCCAAAAAAACCAGGTCTTCTATATGATGCTCATCGGCAAGCAACTCATTGAGCAGGGTGATCAGCAAATCTTTGCTGGCAGGCTGTCCAAAAATAATCTTAAAGCCGATATCCGTAAACGGATTTACAAAGCGTGTAGCGATTATTTTCCTCATATCCTTCAGTATTATATTAATCTGGCAAATATAGAAATTGGTCTTCATAAATCCTACAATTTCAGCATATTTCTCTGAACATCCGGCCAATATATAAAAAAACGAGGGTGTGTCAAAACTCAATTTTTGAAGGTATGAACTTCCTATTTAAAATTTGTACACCCTCAAAAGACTAAAAAAGGGTCGTATCATTACTCAATAC
>Kenny_p2__coassemble_556_pt1 | contig 82901 bp, 72 predicted proteins | sample Kenny_p2__metabat2_high_PE_033 | metagenome-assembled genome bin Kenny_p2 | reverse complement strand
GTATTAGATTTAAGGTTAACAAAGGTTGGAGTACAGCGGTACTCCTTTTTTTTTATACTGATAAAATGACGACAATAGCTGTCCAATGACACATGGCTCCTAGAAGTACAAAGACATGCCACACGGCATGATAGAAAGGCTTATAATCATGAGTGAAAAAATAAGTACCAGATGTATAAAAAATACCCTCCGCCAAAATACACCATAAAGCTGAAACAGAGAGTTTATGAAACACTGGTTCAGCAATAAATACCACTGACCAGCCCATAGCCAAATAGATGAGTAAAGACAAGCGAGGATACTTATTAATAGCTGTTATTTTATAGAAAGCACCACCTATCGCTACTAGCCATAATAAACCAAATACAATCCATCCTAAAGCGCCGCCTACTACCCCCACACAAATAGGAGTATAGGAAGCAGCAATCATCACATAAATCCCTATATGATCAAATATCCGCAAGTAGTGTTTACCTTTCCCAGGCAACCACCAATGATAAAGCGTACTACTGGCAAACATCAAAAGCATACCACTGGTAAAAAAAGTCACACCAAAAGCATGTTCCCATCCTGCACGATAGCCTAAACGGATAATCACCCATGCCAAACTTAATGTTAATACCACACCCAACAAATGGGTCAATGTATTACAAATTTCCTCTATATTACGATTAAATAAATACTTTTTCATAGTACAAAAATAAGTATACTTAAAGAAAGGGCAAAAAAAAAGGAGTACCGCTGTACTCCAACCTTTGTTAACCTTAAATCTAATACTATGAAAAACACAATGCAAAGGTACGGCTTTTTACATTAAATCCAAATTTTCCAACTAAAAACAAGTGTTATATAACATGTTTTTAGATTTTATGAAAACATATTAATATTTTCCACTGTGTTTGTTTAATTCAAATCTACAATCCCCATTTTCTTCATCAAGAAACAAGCATTCATATTTTGAGCTATACCCTCTCTTATACGATAAGAAAAAGTCAATTCATCATTTGTAATATCAGCCTCAAAACAATAGTTTTTAATATGCTGTGGAAAAGCATTTTCCAATGAACCCAGCAACAAATCATGTGTAGCTATCATCCCATTCGCATTCATTTGCATAAATTGCCTTACCAAAGCCAAAGAGCCTTTTTGCTTATCCATCGAATTGGTACCTTTCAATATTTCATCCAAAATAATAAATAGTTCGCTTCCTTCCTTTAATATATCAATAATCCGTTTCAACCCTTTTAATTCTGCAAAGAAATAAGATTCATTTGCTGCCAATGAATCAGTTGTACGCAAACTGGTAACCAGCTGTGATGGATACAAACACATTTCCTCAGCCCAAACAGGAGCCCCGATACAAGCCAACAGATAATTTACTCCTACAGTACGCAAATAAGTACTTTTACCTGCCATATTAGCTCCGGTTATAATCACAAAAAAAGGCTTTTTAGCTATATTTACCTCATTGCGGACACATTTTTCTGCAGACATCAAGGGATGGCCTAAAGCCTTGGCACGCAATTCAAACGGAGTAGAAGTCAAAACAGGATATACATAATCTGGATGATTATAAGCATAAGTTGCTACAGAACAATAAGCCTCCATCTCTCCAACAACATCTATCCACCGGGACAGTTCGCTGGCATATTTTTCTCTCCAAAGTTCAATACGCATCACTTGCCATAACTCCCACATAAATAAACCATTTAAAACAGTACTTACCAGAATATTATTTCGTTGGTCCAAAGTATTCATCAACTGAGACAATTCATACACAATTTGCGAAGCACTTCCATCCCGACATATCAAACGTCTTTTTAAATCCTGTAAAACCTGACTGTGCATGGTTTTATTTTCAATAAGCAAAATTAGATCAGCATATCTGGTTATAACCTGCAAACTCTTACCATATTTTTCTTGAAACCGAGTTATTTTTTTCGCAAAAAGTGTACTAAGCAATACAAAACTCAAAAACACAAGCCCGACAAAATGAAGAGAAACTTGTTGAAAAACAGCCAAAGTAATGCATATTATATTCAATAAAATAGAGCACCAAGGAAGAAAACGTATTAACTGACGTTTACGAAAAACATGAGCTTCCGATGCCCATGCAGTAATTTCTTCTACATCCGCAGGTTTCCCCTCGCAAAACAAACCTAATAAACGGATACGCTGACGAAAATCTAATTCAGGAGTCAATTCACGAATTGCTTCTTGACGAGCTGTTATATCTTCACGGCAAAGCAAATGGTGCTTGAGCCAGTTTGCCAAATGGTGCTTTCCAGCAGGTGTAGAAGTACGATTAATCGATTGAAACAAAGAATGACACCCAAATACATCTAAGTCAAATGTATACAGATGTTGCGAATCTACAAACTCTTCTCCCCCATCAAAAGCAGAATATTCACCCTGTAGACTTTCCAGTTCATGCTTATTAATCTCTATCTTTTTTTGAAGGTATTCTTTCCGATTAAACCATTGATTATGCTGCTTGACTAACCAGATAAAAAACAAAAAAGGAACCAGGACTCCCATACACCATTTAAGCCAGCCATCTGACCAAAAAATAAAGGCAGCGGTCATAGCCATGACGAATAAAGCCACACGGAGCAAACTAATGATTAATATGCGCTGACGAACTTCTCTTAATTTAACTTCTGAATTATAAATAATCTGCTGATAAACAGAAGCTATCTGATCTGATGTTTTCATATGTTACAATTCGAATTTTAATTATGGATAAAAAAAAGGAGTACCGCTGTACTCCAACCTTTGTTAACCTTAAATCTAATACTATGAAAAACACAATGCAAAGGTACGGCTTTTTACATTAAATCCAAATTTTCCAACTAAAAACAAGTGTTATATAACATGTTTTTAGATTTTATACCTATTTGTTAAGAACCTAACTTATAAAATGAATTTGCACATCTCATGTATTTTTACGAATATTGCAAAGAAATAAACTATATCAAATCAAAGGATCTTAATTCAATCGATATGAAAAAAATAGTATTTTTATTGATTTCCTTCCTGGGAATAACTTGCCTAACACAAGCTCAAATTAAAGATGTACAAACAGAAACCTCTCTGGATGCATCTTTCCAAAAGGGTATATTAAAAGTTAAAGTTCAATTAACGGAATCCAAATACAAAGGAATGATGCTTCAATACACATTGACGGACCATAAGAAAAAAGTTATCACGCAAACTTCTATATCCGTACCGCAAAAACAAAACCATATTGAATTCATCCCTCAGACAGTCAATAAACCTCATTTATGGAATAGTGAATACCCTAATCTGTATACCCTCTCCGTAACTCTAATGAAAAAAAATAAGACGCCTATTGACAGTCTGAAAAAAACAATTTTATTTCGCCACACCAGATTTACAGAAAAAGAGATGCTGGTAAATGGTAAGTCCATACGCATCAAAGGGATCCATGTGCGCTCATTAGATAATCTAACTACTCCTAAGCAACAGAAAAAAGCAATCAAAGAATGGAAAAAACACCATATTAATGCGGTACGAATCGCTGAAAATCCTCAAAATGAAGACTTCTTTACACTGTGCAACCAGTACGGAATCTATGTACTGAATGAAGCTGCAGGTGCAGACCCCACCCACCCGGCCTTACGCGAAGGTTGTCTGTGGGAATGGCCTAATAAGGATCTGCCTGTAAAAATGGAAGAAATGAAAAAAATATATCAAGACATCCATTTTTTTAATTTCAACCCTCAGACAGGCAGTATCTCTATCAAAAATCTATATAACTTTACCAATTTAAATCAATTTGAATTTTATTATATCATCCGTGACCATGGTAAAGAAATCTACCGGAATACTTTAGAAAAAGTCACAGCAGCTCCAGGTGAAACCTTTGTGTATAAAGGTTTAAAAGGTTTTGATTTAGAAAGAAAGACCACTGGCGACGTACGCATCGAATTTTATGCCCAAAACCGCAAGCACAGACCTTTCTTGCCCAAAGGAAGCATCATAGCTCGTGAACAAACCTATATTCATACTTTTTTCCGTCCTGACCGACCAGCTACTCCTTCCAGAATCCTTCTTGATAAAATGATAACCTCCAACGATCAGGTTATCTTCCAAGGCAAGGATTTACAACTGGTATTTGATAAAAACTCTGGCATGCTCGTGTCCTACCTATATCAAGGAGAAGAATACCTGCATCAAGCACAGGGTATGCACCCTTTCTTCTGGCGTGCTCCAACTCAAACGGACCGTATTGCCCGCTTACCTGAAATATTAAAACCGTGGAAAGATGCCAGCTATCAACCTACCATAGCTACCTCATTTCAATGTCTGAAAGGAAAAGATACAGAATTGGCAACCATACTGGTTACTTATCATTTTCCACAGACATCCTCACAATGGGACATTAACTATAAAGTATATACAGACGGAACTTTGAAAGTTAACAACCGATTTTTAGCTGAAAATACCCAAACGGCAATGATTCCCCGTGTAGGACTACGCATGCAGCTCACTCCTGCCCTCAATACATGCTGTTATTTTGGCCGTGGCCCTCGCACCAACTATCGTGACTGCCGCACTGCCCAGTTCTTAGGTGAATACACCAGCAGCATCCATCAAACACACGAAAATTGCCAGCCAACACAAGAAAACAGCCACCGCACAGACATCTATTGGTGTGCATTGACAGGCACCCTAAAAGGTGGTCTACTCTTTGTGGCTGACCGTACCTTCGAAACTAATATCACTGATCAACTCTTGGAAAATTTAGAAAAAGGCAGCAACCAGCCTGCTCCTCTGGTAGATTGCTTCATCGATTTCAGAATGATGGGCATAGGAGCTGACAATCGTCCAGGTACTCCCGTGCAAGAGCCCTACCTGATACGCCCAGGAAAAGACCATATGATCGAATACGGATTTACAATCCTACCTTTTCAGAAAGGGGAAGAATATAAGAAATATATTTTAAAATATTAAAACTCTACCTCTGTATACCTGCCAGATAGACTCCGCTTAAAATAAGTACAGCCCCTATTACAGAAACCAGTGTAATAGGCTCACCCAAAAGCAAAGCGGAGCCTATCGTGGTAGAAACTGGATTCAGATAAATATAATTAGAAGCGCGTAATGTGCCAAGACGAACTAATACTACATTCCACACAGCATAACAAATCAAAGAAGCCACCACACTTAAGAAAAATAAATTCAAAAGAACTCCAGTATGGAACAATCCCTCCAAAGGAAATTGCCAAGGATGTACAGCAAAAGCCGGCAGAATAGTCAAAACTCCATAAAAAAAGATTTTTCGAGTAATAAATGTTATAGGATAACGCATCGTCATCTTTTTCATAATCAAGCTATAAAAAGCCCATGAAAATGCAGCCAATAAAGTAAGGAAATCTCCCCAAGGCGAAATTTTCAATACAACACTTCCATTATAGACTACCAAGGCTACTCCCACCAAAGCCACTAATGAACCTCCTATTAACGAAAACGTAGCCCTCTCCTGACGGTAAATAAACAAAGAAAGCAACGTTGTCAGCAGTGGAGCTGTACATACTATAAAGGAAACATTAGTAGCCAAAGTAATACCCAATGCTGTATTTTCCGTCAGGAAATAAAATGAACCTCCAGTCACCCCACCAGCCAACAGCCACAATTCATCTTTCCAGTGATTCGTCCACAGCCTGTGAGGAGAAATAAACCAAATGCCCACATATGCAATCAGAAAACGCAAAAAGAAAATTTCTTGTGGAGAAAGTCCGCAAGTTATCAACACTTTGGTTGAAATAAAAGTCACTCCCCATATACATACAATCAAAATGGCGATGACATGATAAATAAAATTATGACTCCACTGCATACTTACTTGTGTAATAGGAGCGCAAAGATAGGGAAAAGAGGAGAATATTTTAATCTATTTCGCTGCATATCTGAAAATAAACCCGTACATTTGCAGCGATATGAACCAGTTACTAACTGGTTTTAACCATAGAATAAACAATGTTTTCAACAATACACTAATAGATAGCAGTATGGAATATAACTTCAGGGAGATTGAAAAAAAATGGCAGAAACGGTGGGCCGATAACAAGACCTATCAAGTGACGGAAGACGAAACAAAAGAAAAATTCTATGTACTCAACATGTTCCCCTATCCAAGTGGAGCAGGTTTGCATGTGGGACATCCGTTGGGATACATTGCTTCGGACATCTACGCCCGCTACAAACGACTGCAAGGTTTCAATGTACTCAATCCCATGGGTTATGACGCCTACGGGCTACCGGCAGAACAATATGCTATTCAGACCGGACAGCACCCTGCCATTACCACAGTTAATAACATTAACCGTTATCGTGAGCAGTTAGACAAAATCGGTTTCTGCTTTGACTGGAGCCGCGAAATCCGCACTTGTGATCCAGAATATTACCATTGGACACAATGGGCATTCCAACAGATGTTCAACAGTTTCTATTGTAACAGTTGCGCCAAAGCTCAGCCCATTAGCAAACTTATTGAACATTTCAACCAACAAGGTACCAAAGGGCTGAATGTAGCTTGCAGCGAAGAACTGATTTTCACAGCTGAAGAATGGAAAGCAAAATCAGAAAAAGAACAACAAGAAATTCTGATGAATTACCGTATCGCCTATCTAGGCGAAACTATGGTGAACTGGTGTCCGCAATTAGGTACGGTACTGGCCAACGACGAAGTAGTAGACGGTGTATCAGAACGTGGCGGTTATCCAGTAGTTCAGAAGAAAATGCGCCAATGGTGTCTGCGGGTTTCAGCTTATGCACAACGCCTGCTCGACGGATTGGAAAAAATAGACTGGACTGAATCCCTAAAAGAAACTCAAAAGAACTGGATAGGCCGCAGCGAAGGTACAGAAGTACAATTCAAAGTAAAAGACAGCGATCTGGAATTTACCATTTTCACTACCCGTGCTGATACCATGTTCGGAGTAACTTTCATGGTGCTGGCTCCTGAAAGTGAATTGGTGGCCCAAGTTACTACTGAAGACCAAAAAGCCGAAGTAGAAGCTTATCTAGAACGCACCAAAAAACGTACAGAACGTGAACGTATCTCCGACCGCAGCGTAACCGGTGTATTCTCTGGTAGCTACGGCATTAATCCATTTACCGGAGAAGCAGTGCCCATTTGGATTAGCGACTATGTACTGGCAGGTTATGGCACCGGTGCCATCATGGCAGTACCTGCACACGACAGCCGGGACTACGCTTTTGCCAAACATTTTGGACTGGAAATCCGCCCCTTAGTAGAAGGGTGTGATGTTAGTAAAGAAAGCTTTGATGCTAAAGAAGGCATCGTATGCAACTCTCCGAAAGCTGGAACTGAGCCCTATTGCGACTTAGTGCTGAATGGCTTAACGATCAAAGAAGCCATTGCTGCCACCAAGAAATATGTGAAAGAACACGCATTGGGACGCGTCAAGGTAAACTATCGTTTACGCGATGCCATCTTCTCACGCCAACGCTATTGGGGCGAACCCTTCCCTGTATATTATAAAGACGGCATGCCTTATATGATCCCGGAAAGCTGTCTGCCATTGGAATTGCCTGAAGTGGAAAAATTCCTTCCTACAGAAACTGGAGAACCTCCGTTGGGACATGCCAAGAAATGGGCTTGGGACACTGTAAACCATTGCATTGTAGCCAATGAAAAGATAGACCATAAAATGATCTTCCCCTTAGAACTTAACACTATGCCAGGTTTTGCCGGCTCCAGTGCTTACTATCTGCGCTATATGGATCCACGCAACCACCAAGCATTGGTAGATACGAAAGTGGATGGCTACTGGAAGAATGTAGACCTCTATGTAGGAGGTACTGAACATGCTACCGGACACTTGATTTATTCTCGCTTTTGGAATAAGTTCCTGCATGATATGGGTGTATCCATTGCAGAAGAGCCTTTCCAAAAACTAGTAAACCAAGGTATGATTCAAGGACGAAGCAATTTTGTATATCGCATAAAAGATACCAATACATTCGTATCTCTGAACCTAAAAGACCAATACGACACTACCCCACTTCATGTAGATGTGAACATCGTATCCAATGATATACTCGACCTGGAAGCCTTCAAAAACTGGCGTCCGGAATACAACAATGCTGAATTTATCCTAGAAGATGGTAAATACATCTGCGGATGGGCTGTAGAAAAGATGAGCAAATCGATGTTCAATGTGGTTAATCCAGACATGATTGTCGACAAATACGGTGCTGATACCTTACGCATGTACGAAATGTTCCTGGGGCCTGTAGAACAATCTAAGCCATGGGATACCAATGGTATTGATGGCGTACACCGCTTCATCCGTAAATTCTGGAGCCTGTTCTATGATCGCAACGGTCAATTCCTGGTAACGGATGAAACCGCTTCCAACGAAGAATTGAAAGCACTGCATAAACTCATTAAAAAAGTAACTAGCGATATTGAGCAATTCTCTTACAATACCAGCATCAGTGCTTTTATGATTTGTGTGAATGAATTGGCTTCCTTGAAATGCTACAAGAAAGAAATTCTAAACCAATTCATCATCTTACTGGCACCTTTTGCTCCCCATGTATGTGAAGAACTGTGGGAAACATTAGAGAATGAAGGTTCTGTATGTGATGCCCACTGGCCGGTATGCAACGAAGAATATCTGATTGAGAATACGGTAAACTACACTATCTCTTTCAACGGTAAAGCCCGTTTCAACATGGAATTCCCGGCAGACGCTGCCTCGGAAGAAATCCAAAAAACCGTTTTGGCTGACGAACGCTCTGCCAAATGGATGGATGGAAAATCCGTAGTAAAAATTATTGTAGTACCTAAGAAAATTGTGAATATCGTAATCAAGTAAGAAACACAACTATGCAGATTACAAAACCATCAAAAGCAGCTGTGATGAGAGAACTGAAAGACTATTTCATCATCACGCTAGGTCTGTTCAGCTACGCTATGGGCTGGGCAGCCTTCTTACTCCCGTATCAAATCACGACAGGAGGAACTACTGGTATCGGTGCCATTATCTATTATGCTACAGGCTTCCCTATCCAATGGTCGTATTTTTTAATCAATGCCGTACTGATGACCTTTGCCATCAAGATTTTGGGTCCTAAGTTTAGTATTAAAACTACGTATGCCATCTTTATGCTTACCTTCTTGTTAGGCTTCCTGCAAGTACTGGTTAACGGCGAAGATGGGATTCCCCCATTGATTTTAGGGGAAGGACAAGACTTTATGGCCTGTCTCATCGGTGCTGCCATGTGTGGAGCGGGCCTAGGACTGGTTTTTAACTGTAACGGCAGTACAGGAGGTACTGACATCATTGCAGCCATTATCCATAAATACAAAGATGTCACTTTGGGCAGAATGATTATGGCATGCGATGTGGTCATCATCAGCTCCTGTTATTTCATTTTTCAAGATTGGAGAAGAGTGATTTTTGGCTTTGTAACACTGTTTGTTATTGGTCTGGTACTCGATTACATAGTGAACAGTGCTCGTCAATCGGTACAGTTCTTCATTTTCTCTAAGGAATATGATAAGATTGCCGACCGCATCATCAAAGATACGCACCGAGGAGTCACTGTACTTGATGGTACAGGCTGGTACAGCAAAGGTAATGTAAAAGTTCTGGTAGTATTGGCTTACAAACGACAATCCGTAGAAATTTTCAGACTTGTGAAAGACATTGACCCCAATGCTTTCATTTCTCAAAGTTCAGTCATCGGTGTCTATGGAGAAGGATTTGATAAATTGAAAGGTAAATAATGAAAAAAAAGTTTGTGTTTGCTACCAATAATGTCCATAAGCTGGAGGAGGTATCCGATATTTTGGGCAATAAGGTAGAATTGTTAAGTCTCAAAGACATAGAATGTTACGATGACATTCCTGAAACTGCAGATACATTAGAAGGAAATGCCCTGCAAAAAGCCAGGTATATTTATGAGCGATATCATACAGACTGCTTTGCAGATGATACAGGCTTGGAAGTAGAAGTTTTAGGGGGTGCACCTGGTGTTCATTCAGCTCGTTATGCTACAAGCGGACACGATTCAGAGGCCAATATAAAGAAATTGATCAAAGAATTGGAAGGTAAAGATAACCGCCATGCACAGTTCCGCACTGTATTTGCTCTCATCATTGACGGAAAGGAGCATTTGTTTGAAGGAATTGCTAAAGGAAGTATTATTGGAGTAAGAAAAGGCACTTCTGGATTTGGCTACGATCCGGTTTTCCAACCAGAAGGTTATACACAGACCTTTGCTGAAATGGGAAATGCTGAAAAAAATAAAATCAGTCACCGAGCCAAAGCTACTCAGAAACTTTGCAATTTTTTAGCCAAGCTATAATCAATAAAAAACGGTTCATAGAGTAAATAACTTATGAACCGTTTTTTTATAAACTGATTTTAATAATATCGGTTGAAAACCGATTATTATAGTCCTAATTTAGCAGAAATCTCCAGCATACGCTGAATGGGTTTCACAGCTTTTTCAGCTACTTCCGCTTCTACTATCACTTCAGGAGTTTCATTTTTCAAACAATCATACAGCTTTTCCAATGTATTCAAACGCATGTAATTACATTCATTGCAAGCACAAGTACTATCTTCTGGAGGAGCTGGGATAAACAAAGTATCCGGACACTGCTTTTTCATTTCATGTAAAATCCCCGATTCAGTAGCTACAATATACTCCTGTTCCGGATGTTTCACAGCATATTTCAGCAAAGCTGCTGTAGAACCTACTACATCTGCCAACTTCAAGATAGTACTTTTACATTCCGGGTGAGCCAACACCAAAGCTTTGGGATGCTCTTTTTTGATTTCAACAATCTTTTGAACCGAAAATTGCTCGTGTACATGACATGCACCATTCCATAATAACATATCACGGCCAGTTACTGAGTTGATATAATTTCCGAGATTTCTATCCGGGCCAAAAATAATTTTTTCATCTTTGGGGAAGCTTTCTACAATCTGACGAGCATTGGTAGAGGTAACCACTACATCAGTTACCGCTTTAACAGCTGCTGTTGTATTCACATATGAAATGACAGTATAGTCAGGATGCTCTTTGACAAACTGAGTAAATTCTTCAGCTGGACAACTGTCAGCCAAGGAACAACCAGCCGCCATATCAGGTACCAAGACTTTCTTCTGAGGGCAAAGCACCTTGGCAGTTTCTCCCATGAAATGAACACCACACATAACAATGATATCAGCTTCAGTTTTTGCAGCCCATTGAGCCAAGGCTAAACTGTCACCTACAAAATCGGCGATATCTTGTATTTCACTCTTCTGGTAGTAATGTCCCAGAATTACTGCATTCTTCTCTTTTTTCAGCTGTTTGATAGCTTCTATCAGATTATCCATAATAATATTGTTTAATTCTTCTTTTAAGAAAAAAATCTTTTGATGGTTATAATAGCCTGTTAATAGTGTGGAGAAAAAAAATGGATATTATTTGCTTAAGAAGTTATTAGTTCTAGAGAAAATGTTATTGTATAGGTTATAAACTCCCCTATTCCATTCTTTTTCTTTTGATAATAAGACTTATATCCTTTCTATTTCTCCCTTCTTCAACAATCTGTTGATAATATGCAAAGTTAATAACTTTCGAATGATAAACCATTGAAAAGAGGCTTAAAAATGTGTTTATAGCAAGCTTGAAATTTTAGTTTAACTTTTTTGGATTGTTCATTTCATTCTTGTTATAATACTAATTCTGAATATTACAAGCTATTTTTTTGAAAATCTTTCCCTATTCTATCGACAGCTTTTCAACAGTAATTAACAGGGATGTTAACGGGATTATTTATCTTTGCAGAAAGATTATATGAACGGTTAAAAGCATAGTATATGAAACATCGTAAACTGAAGATTACTGAGTTGAATCGTATCAGTGCAGAGGAGTTTAAAGCGGTTGATAAATTACCGTTAGTCATTGTATTAGATAACATTAGAAGTTTGCATAATATCGGTTCGGTATTTCGTACTTCGGATGCATTTCGTATAGAATGTATTTATTTATGTGGTATTACTGCTACTCCACCTCATCCTGAAATGCATAAGACAGCCTTGGGAGCTGAATTTACAGTAGACTGGAAGTATGTTGATAACGCAGTTACTGCGGTTGATAACTTAAAACAGGAAGGATATGTGGTTTATTCCATAGAACAGGCTGAAGGGAGTATCATGCTGAATAACTTGCAGTTAGACCACACTAAAAAATATGCAATAGTGATGGGAAATGAAGTGAAAGGGGTGCAGCAAGAGGTGATTGATCATTCGGATGGCTGTATTGAAATACCTCAATATGGTACTAAGCATTCTTTAAATGTATCAGTGACAACAGGCATTGTTATCTGGGATTTATTTAAAAAACTAAGAGGATAACGACTGGACAGCATATCTGAATACTTATGAACACCCCTGTTTAAATTCATGTTTAAACAGGGGTGTTATTTTATTCTCATAAACCTTTTATATTATATGTTATCAACATATCTATTTGTTGATTACTAGTGATTTATGATTAATTATCTAAGGTTATTCACCTCGTTATCAACAAGCTTTAGATTCGTAAAATAGTAGTTGAAAACAGGTTAATATCCGATAGGTTAACCATGAATAGTCAGGTAGAAGAAAAAAACATGCACAAACGCTATCCGAGATTCATAACATTTAGTATATTTGTTGGATATTTATAAATCAGTAATATTATGAAGGATATGAAGAAAGAAATAACCTCTTGGATGGGGATATTTTTGGGTTGTACCATTATGGCCATTGGTTTTGTGTTGTTTATAAATCCTTATGGAATTGTACCTGGTGGAGTGTATGGTGCCAGTATTGTGTTACATAGTTTATTTCCTTCCATACAGGTAGGTACCTTTGGTTACATGTTTGATATTCCTTTGTTGATTTTGTCTGTTCTTCTGTTGGGATCTAAATTAGGGGGGCGTACCATTGCAGCTGCCTTATCCACGCCTTTTATCATGAATGCAATTTCCTGGTTGGTCTATCCTTCACAAGCTGCTTTGGAATCTCTGGATCCGGCGCAGATGTTGGGGGGCACAATGAATATGACGGACCACTTGATGTTGACTACCATTATAGGTTCAACAGTCATTGGAGTCGGGCAGGGGATCGTGGTGCGTAATCAGGCTACTACAGGAGGTAGTGATATCATAGCCATGATTATACAGAAGTATTTTCATATTAAATTCTCCACTGCTATTTTATTAGTCGATACTTGTGTGGTATCGTTTGGGTTGTTTGTAATTGGTTTTGGTTTCGGTGTAGACGATGCCGGTCATGAAGCTTCCTGGCACTTATCCTTATATTCTTTAATTGCCATTTTTATCTGTTCCAGAGTATTGGCTCGTGTTATTACCGGTGCTAAGAATGATAAACTGATATTTATTATCAGTGATAATAAATTGCATGAGTTGCATGATTATATTCTTCATGAATTGGATCGTACTGCCACTTGTATTAAGAGTAGCGGATTATATACCGGAGCCGATAAAGAAATGATTTTCCTGGTAGTCAGCTATAAAGAAGTATCTGGAGTGAAGCAGAAAATACGCGAAGCCGACCCTCGTTCTTTTGTTATTGTAACTGATGCGTACGATACGTTTGGAGAAGGCTGGAAGCCGTTACCTGAAAAAGGAGAAGTAGAACCGGAATAAACAGGTTACAGTTGTCCATTTTCTACTAATAATATGACTCGTTCGGTGAGTGCATCTTCACCCGACGGGTCATATTGTTTTTTGAGGCTGGCTCCAAACAAGGCAGCAAAGGTCTGATAGAATCCTGCTTTAAAAGGGCCCATAAAAGCTTTGACCAGTTCATATCCAGTAGAGTGAGTTTGTCTGTCCACCAGTTTTATCAACAGCTTTCCCTGTCGGAAGGTTAATTTTTTCATGCGGGGAGTATATTGTTCTTTCAGTCCCTTTTCTACAGCTTTCATGTGTTTTTCTCTGGCTTTCTCGTTGGGTAATGTCATTAAGTATTCATAGGTTTCAATTACAGCCCGGTTTATTTCTTTAGCAATGGGCAATACTTTTTTTACATCTCGCACCAATCGGTTATAGCGCATAGCTTGCCGTTTGTTTTGAAAGAGTAAAGGCTTGAAAATATATACGGTAGGTATGTTGACCATCGGAATGGTATCTCCTTCATACACACACATGGGGGTGAGATATGTCTTTCCAGGAGAAATATCTGTATTTGGCTTGATACTTTGCGCCTGGCAAAGCGAACCGACCAAACATAGTAATCCTATCAGGATGGTAGGCTTAAGTCGTATATTCATGTTGCAAAAATAAAGATAATCTTTATATCTCGTCAACTTATTTGATATTCTGTTGGTTCATTAACTAAAATAAAATAACTTCGCATTGAAATGCTTAACTAATCTATATACTGATGAAAGGACTTAACTATCTTTTAGAAGGGGTGGTGATTTGGTGCACTCCTTGGTTGTATGCTCAACATACAGATACTATTACAAATCCATATTTGCAACGGGATATTCCTTTACTCTTACTGGAAGAAAACTTGGAAGAAATTTCTAAAGAAGAGGAGGAGGTAAATTGGGAAGATGAGTTGGAGGAATTGTCATTGCGTCTGAAAGAACCTTTGAATCTGAATTCAGCAACCAAACAGCAGCTGGAGCAGTTTCCTTTTTTGAACGACTGGCAGATCGAAAACCTACTGGCTTATCGGTATTTTCATGGCCCCATGAAGTCTATTTATGAGTTGCAGGCTGTTGAAGCAATGGATAAGCAGACCCTTGATCTTTTGCTGCCTTTTGTGTGTGTATGCCCGATCAGTGAAAATCAGCCTTTTCCTTCCTGGAAGCAGGTGGCCCGTTATGGAAGGCATGAATGGCTGACTCGCCTGGATGTGCCTTTGTATACTCGGGTTGGGTATCGCAAAGAGTATTTGGGGCCGTCTCTGTATCATTCTTTTCGTTATACTTTCCGGTATGGTGAATATGTGCAAGCGGGAATTACCGGCGAAAAAGATGCGGGAGAACCATGGTTCGGGCTGCATAATTCCCAAGGATATGATTCGTATTCTTATTATGTGCTGGTTCAGTCTAAGGGGCGGCTTAAAACACTAGCCTTGGGCAATTATCGCTTGAGTTTTGGGCAGGGACTGGTGCTGGGGCAAGGCTTTGGTTTGGGAAAATCTTTTTCTTTAAGTACCTCCGATTATCGGAGTAAGGGGATACGGAAGCATGGTTCTACGGATGAATATCATTATTTTCGTGGATTGGCAGCTACCGTAGAAGTGATGCCGCGCATTCAGGTATCGGCTTTCTATTCGCATCGTTCGTTGGATGGAGTAGTGGAGCACGGTAAGATTACATCGATTTATAAAACAGGCTTGCACCGCACTGAGTCGGAAGCGGCCAAAAAGCATGCGCTGGTGATGCAGGTCATTGGCAGTAATGTGGCATACGACCGGGGAGCTTTTCATGCAGGAGTTACGGGACTTTATTATTTTTTCAATCATCCGTATACGCCCCAACTCAGTAAATATGCCCAATATAATCTGCAAGGAAATGACTTTTATAATGTAAGCCTAGACTATCGGTTCTGCTGGGGTAAACTGATGGCATCGGGCGAGGTGGCTAAAGGGAAAAAAGGATATGCGTTGTTGAATAGGATACAGTATGCTTTTTCGCCCGATTGCCGGGTGATGCTGTTACACCGCTATTATGCCTATGATTATTGGAGTTTTTTCGGTCATGCCTGGGGAGAGGGCAGTACATTGCAAAATGAGCAGGGGTGGTATGTGGCTGCCGAAGTGGCACCTTGGACTCATTGGAGGTTTTTTGCTTCCTTGGATTTTTTTTCTTTTCCTTGGTGGAAATATCGTATCAGCAAGCCTTCTGAGGGGTGGGAAGGGAGAATACAGTCTTTGTATATGCCTTGGAGAAATCTTTCTCTGCTGGTTAGTTACCAGTATAAGCGGAAAGAGCGTGATATAGCGGACAGTAATGGGCAGGATATTCGGGATACGCATCATCATCACGCGCGTGGTCGGCTGACTTATCAACCGGGTAGCTGGCGTTTTCAAACTACGGGAGATTATACACATTTTCATTCGGAAAGAAAGAGGGCCGGGCAGGGGTGGCAGCTGACTCAGTCTGGAGGTTATGGATTGCCTTGGTTGCCGTTAACAGTGACTTTGCAGGGTACTTATTTTCATACAGATGATTATGACTCTCGGGTCTATGCCTATGAAAAAGGATTATTGTATACGTTTTACACTCCTTCTTTTTTTGGTCGGGGATTCCGGACTTCAGTACATCTTCGTTACGATCTGAACCAGCATTTTATGTTTCTAGTAAAAGTGGGACATACTTGTTATCAAGATAGGAATGCCATAGGGACAGGTCATGATTTGATAAACAGCAATCGGAAAACGGATATCCAATTACAATGCCGTTTGAAATTATAATATCCATGGATTTAGGAAACGGATTCCATGGATTCAGAATAAAAATTCCATGGATTCAGAAAATTCTACTTCTGGTTTAGAAAGCGAAAGCTGTAGCTTTCTGAAATTCTAATGTCATCAGAATTTGATAGGATGGCCTATTTCACCTTTCACCTTTCATCTGCTGATAATCAGGATTAAAGAGGTGAAACCTTCACTCGGGAATTCTTTTAAAAAAGTAGGGTGAAAGGTTGGACATATGAAGCTGAACGAGTAACTTTGTCTTTTTAATAAATTGAAGATTATGACAGTAATTTATCCTTCTCCCATTTTTGGCCCTGTGCATTCCCGCCGTTTGGGAGTATCGTTGGGAATCAATTTGATGCCAGCCGACGGTAAGCTTTGCTCGTTTGACTGCGTTTATTGTGAATGTGGGTTTAATGCCGATTTTCGTCCAAAGCAGTCTCGCCCCACGCGTGAGGAGGTATATGCAGCTCTCGAAGCCCGGTTGAAGGATATGCAGCAGAATGGTCCGGCTCCTGATGTGATGACTTTTGCTGGTAATGGGGAACCTACGGCTCATCCGCATTTTCCGGAAATTATAGCCGATACGTTGGTTTTGCGCGACCGCTATTTTCCTCAAGCAAAAGTCAGTGTGCTCAGTAATTCTACATTTATTCATAAACCAGCTGTATTTGAAGCCTTGAAGAAGGTAGATAATAATATTCTGAAACTGGATACAGTGGATGAAGAGTATATCCGTTTGCTGGATCGTCCGGTGGGTAAATATTCGGTACAACAAATCATCGGACATCTGAAAGCTTTTGAAGGAAAATGTATGATTCAGACCATGTTTCTAAAAGGCAGCCATCAGGGAAGGGATGTGAATAATACCACTGATGAGTATGTTTTGCCTTGGCTGGAAGCAGTTAAGGAAATTGCGCCGCAGCAGGTGATGATTTATACTATCGACCGAGAAACTCCTGACCATAATCTGCAGAAAGCTACGCACGAAGAACTGGATAGAATCGGTGAACTGGTGAAACAGGCTGGCTTTAAAGTCAGTGTTTCTTATTAAGAACCTTATTAAATGGTGTGAATAGATGGGGAGAATTTGCGTTTTTTTTCCGATTTTTGCACCTTAATTTATTGTTAAGATAGAATTTATGGAAAAGAAAACGGGAGCAGACTTTAAATCTGCAACTGCAGATGACAACAAGAAGTTGTTCATCGAAACGTACGGCTGCCAGATGAATGTGGCCGACAGTGAAGTAGTGGCCTCTGTGATGAAAATGGCGGGCTATTCGGTAACCGATACGCTGGAAGAAGCGGATGCTGTGTTTATGAACACTTGCTCTATCCGTGATAATGCTGAGCAGAAAATCCTGAATCGGTTGGAGTTTTTTGCTTCCTTGAAGCGTAAGAAAAAAAAGAATGCGCTGATTGTGGGAGTGCTGGGCTGTATGGCCGAGCGTGTAAAGGATGATCTGATAACCAATCATCAAGTTGACTTGGTGGTAGGGCCGGATGCTTATCTGTCGCTGCCTGAATTGGTAGCTTCGGTGGAAGCAGGCGAGAAAGCCATCAATGTAGAGCTTTCTACTACGGAAACTTATCGCGATGTGATTCCTTCACGGATTTGTGGCAACCATATTTCTGGATTTGTATCGATCATGCGTGGATGCAACAATTTCTGTACATACTGTATTGTGCCGTATACCCGCGGACGTGAACGCAGCCGGGATGTGGAAAGTATCTTGAATGAGGTAGGCGATCTGGTATCAAAGGGATATAAGGAGATTACCCTCTTGGGACAGAATGTAAACTCTTACCGCTTTGAGCGGGCCGATGGGGAAGTGGTTACTTTTCCTATGCTGTTGCGTACCGTAGCCGAGGCTGCACCGGGGGTACGTATCCGTTTTACTACTTCACATCCCAAAGATATGAGCGATGAAACCTTGCAGGTCATTGCTGACATGCCCAATGTGTGCAAACATATCCATTTGCCGGTGCAGAGTGGCAGTAGCCGTATTCTGAAGCTGATGAACCGCAAGTATGACCGTGAATGGTATTTGGAAAGGGTGGCTGCCATCCGTCGCATGATTCCTGATTGTGGACTGTCTACTGACATATTTTCGGGATTTCACAGTGAGACGGAGGAAGATCATCAGCAGTCTTTATCTTTGATGGAGGCCTGTGGCTATGATGCTGCCTTTATGTTTAAATATTCTGAGCGTCCGGGTACTTATGCCAGCAAAAAGCTACCTGATGATGTGCCGGAAGAAGTGAAGATTCGTCGTCTGAATGAAATCATCGCTCTGCAGAATCGACTTTCAGCTGAAGCTAATGCCCGTTGCGTGGGTAAGACGTATGAAGTATTGGTGGAAGGGGTAAGCAAACGCAGCCGTGAACAGCTTTTCGGACGTACCGAGCAGAATCGGGTGGTAGTGTTTGACCGGGGTACCCATCATGTGGGCGATTTTGTCAATGTGCGTATCACTGAAACCAGTTCGGCTACCCTAAAAGGTGAAGAAGTTTTTTAAATAGCTTTTAAAAATTCTTTTTCTGAGGGCCTTCTCCTTGGCATAGTAAGCCGGAGAAGGTCCTCAGACTTTAAATAGTGTTAATCTATCGGGGGCGAATCACTTTTTATTTGTATTTTTGCACCAAATTTAGGCTTAGTGTGGCTTGTTTGTTTCAGGCAACACTCCCAGACTGATAGAATCAATGAATAAACTCACTATAAAGAAATGTCCGATATGTGGCGGAACGCGTTTGGAACCTGCCTTGACCTGCATAGATCACTATGCCACAGGCGAGGAGTTTCAGTTGTGGCGTTGTGGTGAGTGTAGCTTTCTGTTTACACAAAACTTCCCGGTAGAGGCTGAGATTGGGCGCTATTATGAAAGCCCCGATTATATTTCTCATTCTGATACTAAAAAGGGAGCGATGAATTTAATTTACCATGGTGTGCGTGGTTATATGCTGAAACGGAAAGCTCAGCTGGTGGAGAACGAGGCTCATCGCCAGGAAGGGCATTTGCTGGATATCGGTACCGGTACCGGTTATTTTGCCCATACCATGCGTCAGATGGGCTGGCAGGTAGAAGCTGTAGAGAAGAATGCCGGAGCCCGGGATTTTGCCAAACAGCATTTTCAATTGGAGGTAAAACCCGAACAGGCATTGAAAGAGTTTTCGCCACACTCGTTTGATGTCATTACTTTGTGGCATGTAATGGAACATTTGGAGCATCTGGATGAAATATGGCAGATGCTTTATGAACTGCTGACCGAAAAAGGAGTGCTGATATTGGCTCTGCCCAACAGTTCTTCTTACGATGCCCGTCGCTACGGAGCCTCTTGGGCAGCTTATGATGTGCCTCGTCATCTGTGGCATTTTACTCCCGATTCTATTGAGCGACTGGCGTCCCGGCATGGTTTTGCCATGGCGGCGCGTTACCCTATGCCGTTTGATGCTTTTTATATTTCCATCCTGACCGAAAAGCAGTTGAAGCACTCTTTGGCTTTTATCAGAGGGATGTGGATGGGATTTCGGGCTTGGTTTAGCTCGTTGGCACATAAGGAGCGCAGCAGCTCCATGATTTATGTATTTCGTAAAAAATAAGCTAGGTTTATGGGGAAGAAAAGGTCGGTAACCGGTTTGGATATGCAGTTTGTGACATCCAGTATCAGCACTACACTAGTACTGCTGTTGCTGGGATTGGTGGTCTTTTTTGTATTGACTGCCCATAACTTGTCTGTCTATGTGAAGGAAAACATCAGTTTTTCGTTGCTCATCAGTGATGATATGAAGGAATCTGACATTCTGAAGTTACAGAAGCAACTGAAGCAGGAAGATTTTGTGAAACGTATTGAATATATTTCCAAAAAGCAGGCTTTGCAAGAACAGAGTGAGGCCATGGGGACAAATCCACAGGAGTTTTTGGGATACAATCCTTTTACTGCTTCTTTCGAGATTAAACTTCGTTCGGAATATGCTAATTCAGACAGTATCGCCAAGATAGAAAAACGGATGAAACAGAATACTAATATTCAGGAAATATTGTATCAGAAGGATTTGATTAATGCTGTGAATGAAAATCTGCGCAACATCAGTTTGCTGTTGCTGGGATTGGCTGGTGTGCTGGCATTGATTTCGTTTGCGCTGATTAACAATACCATCCGTCTGACCATTTATTCGAAACGCTTTCTGATACATACCATGAAACTGGTAGGAGCCAGTTGGGGATTTATCCGTCGTCCTTTTTTATGGAGAAATTTTTGGATTGGGGTTTTGGCAGCTTGCATGGCCGATGGTATGCTCTGGGGAGCTGCTGTTTGGCTGGTATCTTATGAACCAGAACTAGTGCAAATCATTACTCCTCAGGTGATGATGCTCGTATCGGCTATCGTGTTGGTTTTTGGAGTATTGATAACTTGGTTATGTGCACTTTTCTCCATCAATAAGTATTTGCAGATGAAGTCGAGTGCTTTATATAATTAATAGAAAGAGAAGTTCATGAACAAAGAAAAATTTGCGTTTGATAAGACCAACTTTATCCTGCTGGGTATTGGTATGCTGGTAGTGATTATCGGTTTTATCCTGATGACGGGTCCTTCGTCTACTCCGACTCATTTTGAGCCAGATATTTTTAGTGTGCGTCGTATCAAAGTAGCTCCAGTGGTTTGTCTGCTGGGATTTGTATTTATGATTTATGCGGTACTCCGCAAGCCGAAAGATAATATCAAATAATAAATAATTTATAGTATCTGATTATGGGAGATATGTCTACATGGGAAGCGATTATCATCGCTATTGTTGAGGGATTGACTGAGTTCCTGCCGGTGTCATCTACTGGGCATATGATTATTGCGCAGAATGTGCTGGGAGTAGAAAGTACTGAATTTGTAAAAGCATTTACAGTGATTATTCAGTTTGGTGCTATCTTATCGGTAGTTTGTCTATATTGGAACCGTTTTTTTCGTCTGAATCATACACCTGCTCCAGAAGGATCTTCGGCTTTAAAATGTTTCTTACATAAGTTTGATTTTTATTGGAAATTGCTGGTGGCATTTATTCCGGCTGCCATATTGGGCTTTTTGTTCAGTGATAAGATTGATGAATTGCTGGAAAGTGTAGAAGTAGTTGCAGTGATGCTGGTTATTGGCGGTGTATTCATGCTGTTTTGTGATAAGATTTTCAATAAAGGTAGTGAAGAAACTGTGTTGACTGAGAAGCGGGCTTTTTATATTGGTCTGTTTCAGTGTATCGCTATGATACCAGGAGTATCCCGTTCTATGGCTACTATCATTGGGGGTATGGCACAGAAATTAACTCGTAAAGAAGCTGCTGAATTTTCATTCTTTTTGGCTGTGCCGACTATGTTTGCGGCCACTGCCTATAAAATGCTGAAACTTTTCCTGGATGGGGGTACGGAGATTATTATGAATAATTTGACAGCTCTGATTATAGGAAATGTAGTAGCCTTTATCGTGGCTTTGTTGGCTATAAAATTCTTTATCAGTTTTGTGACTAAATATGGCTTTAAAGCATTTGGCTGGTATCGAATTCTGGTAGGCGGAGCCATTTTGCTGATGTTGTTCACCGGACATTCACTGGAGGTAATGTAAGATGATGGATTTCAAGACAGGAGAAGTTCTTTATTTCAACAAGCCGTTGGGCTGGACCTCATTTAAAGTAGTAGGACATGCCCGTTATCATATATGTAAACGTTTGGGTGTTAAGAAACTGAAGGTGGGTCATGCGGGTACGCTTGATCCACTGGCTACTGGTGTCATGATTGTATGTACCGGAAAAGCTACCAAGCGTATCGAAGAATTTCAGTATCATACTAAGGAGTATATTGCAGATATCCGCTTGGGGGCAACAACTCCTTCTTATGACCTTGAGCACGAAATAGATGCTACTTATCCTACGGAGCATATTACCAGAGAGCTAGTAGAGGAGACTTTGAAACAGTTTATCGGTGAAATTCAGCAGGTGCCGCCCGCTTTTTCGGCTTGTATGGTGAACGGTACCCGTGCTTATGATTTGGCTCGTAAAGGAGAAGAAGTAAAGCTAAAACCTAAATTATTGGTGATCGATGAAATAGAGCTGTTAGATTGTCAGTTACCTGATATCCGGGTGCGGGTAGTCTGCAGCAAAGGTACTTATATCCGGGCTTTGGCACGCGACATCGGAGAGGCGCTGCATAGTGGGGCGCATCTCACAGCTTTACAGCGTACCCGAGTGGGAGATGTAAGATTGGAAGATTGTCTCAATCCGCTGGATTTTAAGGAATGGATAGCCGCTCAGGAAATCAGAGAAAATGATGAACCATAATGAAGAAAACTCATAAATTAAAAACGATATGAAACTTTCGCAATTCAAATTTAAGCTTCCCGAGGAGAAGATTGCTCTGCATCCTACCCGATACAGAGATGAGTCGCGCCTGATGGTGCTTCATAAAAAGACTGGTGAAATTGAACATCGTATGTTCAAGGATATTTTGGATTATTTTGATGATAAGGATGTATTCATTTTTAATGATACCAAGGTATTTCCTGCCCGTCTGTATGGCAACAAGGAAAAGACAGGAGCTCGCATCGAAGTGTTTTTGTTGCGTGAGCTGAATGAAGAACATCTTTTATGGGATGTGTTGGTGGATCCGGCTCGTAAGATTCGTATCGGGAATAAATTGTATTTTGGAGAAGATGACTCTATGGTGGCAGAGGTCATAGACAATACCACTTCGCGTGGACGCACACTCCGATTTTTATATGACGGACCGCATGATGAATTTAAAAAAGCCTTGTATGCTTTGGGAGAAACTCCATTGCCTCATAGCATCATCAACCGTCCGGTAGAACCTGAAGATGCTGAGCGTTTTCAGTCTATTTTTGCTCGCCATGAAGGAGCGGTAACAGCTCCTACGGCCAACTTGCATTTCAGCCGTGAGTTAATGAAGCGTATGGAAATTAAAGGCGTAGACTTTGCTTTTGTTACCCTGCATGCGGGATTGGGTAATTTCCGCGACATTGATGTAGAAGATTTGACCAAGCATAAAACTGACTCAGAGCAGATGATGGTCAATGAAGAAGCGGTGCGGATTGTGAATCAGGCAAAGGATTATAACCGTCAGGTTTGTGCGGTGGGTACTACGGTGATGCGGGCTATTGAAAGCACGGTCAGCACTGATGGTCACCTGAAAGAATATGAAGGATGGACAAATAAGTTTATTTTCCCGCCATATGATTTTACAGTGGCTACTTCCATGGTATCTAATTTCCATATGCCGCTGAGCACCTTGCTGATGATTGTGGCTGCTTTCGGTGGATATGATCAGGTGATGAATGCTTATGATGTTGCATTGAAAGAAGGGTATCGCTTCGGTACTTATGGAGACGCCATGTTAATTACTGACCGTTAATATGGTGGTATATTTCAGTTTAGGAACCAATCTTGGTCATAAGGAGGAAAATCTCCGTATGGCTGTCAGTAAAATAAAAGAGCGGGTAGGGAGAGTGATTTCCCTCTCCGCTTTTTATACTACTGAGCCTTGGGGGTTTAGCTCGGAGCATAGTTTTCTGAATGCCGCTTTGGGCGTGGAAACGGAATTAATTCCGGGTGAGGTACTGAAGTTGACGCAAGAGATAGAGCAAGAAATGGGGCGTACGCTTAAATCGGTTAATGGAGTATATCATGATCGGGTGATTGATATTGACCTGCTGTTGGGTTTTTCCGACGATGGTACACCGATTAGAATAGATACACCTGATTTGAAACTGCCGCATCCTTTAATGTTGGAGCGTGATTTTGTAATGAAGCCGTTGCGTGAAATCTTTCAGGGCAATCTGTACGTTTAGGAGGTATAAACAGGGTAGAGGGAAAAGAGCTTGATAGAGGTGTTTTTGAGGAAAAGATAATCAAAAAAGCAGACTATACCATAAAAACATAGAGTAAACAAGCAGCTAAGTGGCCTGCTTCATAGACCTGACTTTTATTCTTGAAGAATGTTAATCCAGCCATAAAGATAGATTATTCTTAAGAAAAGCATTATCTTTGTCCCGAAAATGAAGCGTGGAAAGATTTGAGTAGCTTGCAACCACAGAAAAAAATGCTAAAAATACATCCTTTTCTAATTTTCGTCTTTGCTTAAGGGCGAAAAAATGAACTTCCTACTCAACTAACCTTTCTCCATTCTTTTATAGTATTAATTTTTAATGATTCATTGAAGAAATGGGATATTTATTCACATCCGAATCGGTGTCAGAAGGACACCCCGACAAAGTGGCCGATCAAATCTCGGACGCTGTGCTTGACAAACTGCTGGCTTATGACCCCAGTTCAAAAGTAGCTTGCGAAACGCTGGTAACAACCGGACAGGTAGTACTTGCCGGAGAAGTGAAAACAAAGGCTTATGTTGACCTTCAACGTATTGCGCGCGAAGTAATTGAAAAAATTGGATACACCAAAGGAGAATATATGTTTGAAAGTAACTCTTGCGGTGTATTAAGTGCCATTCATGAGCAAAGTCCAGATATAAACCGAGGTGTAGAACGCAAGGATCCGATGGATCAGGGTGCCGGTGACCAGGGAATGATGTTTGGTTATGCTACCAATGAAACGGAAAATTATATGCCGCTTTCTTTGGATCTGGCACATCGTATTCTGCTGGTACTGGCAGATATTCGCCGTGAAGGTAAACAGATGACTTACCTCCGTCCGGATGCCAAGAGTCAGGTTACCATTGAATATGATGATAATGGTACTCCGGTGCGTATCGATACTATTGTAGTATCTACACAGCATGATGATTTTATCAAACCGGTGAACAATAGTGAAGAAGCACAACTGAAAGCTGATGAAGAGATGCTGGCTATTATCCGTCAAGATGTCATTGATATCTTGATGCCGCGTGTCATCGCTTCTATTCATGCAGAAAAAGTCCTGGCTCTGTTTAACGACCATATTACTTATCATGTAAATCCTACCGGCAAATTTGTGATCGGTGGCCCGCATGGTGATACAGGCTTAACTGGCCGTAAGATTATTGTGGATACGTATGGTGGTAAAGGTGCTCATGGCGGTGGTGCTTTCTCGGGTAAAGATCCTTCTAAGGTGGACCGTTCTGCTGCTTACGCTGCCCGTCATATTGCCAAGAATCTAGTGGCTGCTGGTGTAGCAGATGAAATGTTGGTTCAGGTAAGTTATGCTATCGGTGTGGCTCGTCCAATTAATATCTATGTAGATACATATGGTCGCAGCAAGGTACAGATGACAGACGGAGAAATAGCCAAGAAGATTGATGAAATTTTTGATTTGCGTCCGAAAGCCATTGAAGATCGTTTGAAACTGCGGAATCCTATTTATCAGGAAACAGCTGCTTATGGTCATATGGGACGTGAACCGCAAACTATCGTAAAACATTTCGAAAGCCGTTATGAAGGTAATAAAGATATCGAAGTGGAACTCTTTACCTGGGAGAAACTGGATTATGTAGAAAAGGTAAAAGTTGCATTTGGGCTTTAAAAAATAATTATCTTATAAACAAAAAAGGCTGTTTGCTGTTATATAATACAGGAACAGCCTTTTTTCTTCTATTTCACCACCTAAAAACTATCAAAAAACGCCTGAAATCAGTTATTTGATAGTTATTCCCCCTTTTCTTGCCTGTATCTGGTGGGCCTCTTGTTTAGGGTTTTTATAAGTTTGTCCTATTCAATTGTGAAAATGATGACCCCTAAAAATAAGAATTATGAATAACAGTACTACTTTTGCTAAAGACCTTCTTAGCTTACAAGATGATCTTTTACGTTTTGCTATCAAGCTTACTTCTGATAAAGAAGATGCGAATGATTTGTTGCAGGAAACTTCTCTGAAAGCTTTGGATAACGTAGATAAATATGAGCCGAAGACCAATTTTAAAGGATGGATCTATACCATTATGCGCAATATCTTTATCAACAACTATCGTAAGATCATGCGGGAACCGACCTTTGTTGATCAGACTGACGAACTTTATTTTTTAAGCCAGTCCAATAATGTGATTTCAGAATCAACAGATCAGGCATATGATTTGAAAGAAATGCATCGGATTGTCAATTCCTTGCCTCATGATTTTAAACTGCCTTTCTCTATGTATGTATCCGGATTTAAGTATCGTGAGATTGCAGAAAAATTAAATTTACCAATAGGAACTGTAAAAAGCCGTATCTATTTTACCCGCCAGAAATTACAGCATGAGTTGAGAGATTTCGTGTAATATTGCGAATCTCATCGAAATCGTGTACCTTTGTCTCCATAATTTTAGAGATAGAGAATCATGAATAAAATATCTTCCGTATGTGTCTATAGCGCTTCAAGTACTAAAATAGATCCCGTTTATTTTGAAGCAGCTACCGAATTGGGTCACTTATTGGGACAGCATCATATCCGTTTGGTCAATGGGGCTGGAAGAATGGGGTTGATGGCAGCGGTAGCGGATGCTGTGCTGAGTGAAGGTGGAAAAGTAACAGGCATCATCCCTCAGTTTATGGTAGAGCAAGGATGGCATCACACTGGGTTAACCGAATTAATTACGGTAGATAGTATGCATATCCGTAAGAAAATGATGGCAGATTACAGTGATGCTGTTATCGCTTTGCCTGGCGGATGCGGTACGTTGGAAGAGGTGATGGAAATCATTACTTGGAAGCAGCTGGGACTTTACCTGAATCCTATTGTCTTGCTGAATACCAAGGGGTATTTTGATCCTTTACTTCAGATGTTAGAACGTGCTGTTGAAGAAAACTTTATGCGAGTGCAGCATGGAACAATCTGGCAAGTTGCACAGACTCCTCAGGAAGCTGTAGATTTAGTTTATTCTACTCCGCTGTGGGATGCTTCTATCCGTAAGTTTGCAGCTATATGAATACATTCATGATGTTTTGGTTGACAGCAGAAGCGCTTCCTTTACCTTATTCTCCGCGCATGGATGATGGGATATCGGCTCTTTTATTGGGATGCTTTTTTCTCTCAGCTTATGTATTGTCAAGGAGTCATAAATTTCTGATTCAACTGGTGAAGGACTTCTTGTTGCATCGGGATCGTACCAGTATTTTTGCCTCTTCTACAGCCTCTGACATGAGATATTTACTGTTATTGATTTTGCAGACTTGTGTTTTGGGAGGCGTGTATTTATTTAGTTGTGTTAATGAGATTCAGCCTGCGTTAGTGAGTCACATTTCCCCCTTTGCTTTGCTTTCTTTATATATTGTACTTTGCATGGGCATTTTGTTTGTAAAATGGGTAATATACTCCTTGCTTGGTTGGATTTTTTTTGACGAAAGCCGTACTTCCCTATGGATTGAATCTTATTCTACCTTACTTTACTATGTGGGATTTGCTTTATTCCCTTTTGTTTTATTCCAAGTATATTTTCAGCTGGATGTGAAAATTGCGCTTATTTTAGGTGGATTATTATTCATTTTTATGAAAATATTGGTCCTATATAAGTGGTTAAAGCTTTTTTGTGACAAAATGTATGGTTTTATACTTTTATTTTTGTACTTTTGTGCCCTTGAAATCGTGCCTTATCTGGTATTTTACCGTGGCATGGAGCAGCTAAACGATTATTTGGTAATAAAAACTTAGGACGTTGAAAATAAAAAAAATACTTGTGTCGCAGCCGAAACCGGCATCAGAGAAATCTCCTTACTACGACATTGCAGAAAAATACGGTGTAGAAATAGTTTTCCGCCCGTTTATCAAGGTAGAGAGCCTTTCAGCGAAAGAGTTCAGACAGCAGAAGGTATCCATTTTGGATCATACTGCTATAGTTTTTACATCGCGTCATGCTATTGACCACTTTTTTCATTTGTGTACGGAGTTGCGTGTAACAATTCCTGAAACAATGAAATATTTCTGTGTCACAGAGTCTATAGCGCTCTATATTCAGAAATATGTGCAGTATCGTAAGCGCAAGATTTTCTTTGGGAATACCGGAAAATTTGATGATTTGCTGCCTTCTATTGTGAAGCACAAAACGGAGAAATATTTTGTGCCGATGTCTGATGTGCATAATGATGATATCAAGAATGCGTTAGATGCCAATAAGATTCAGCATACAGAGGCTGTGATGTATCGTACAGTAAGTAATGACTTTACTCCTGACGAAGCATTTGATTATGATATGCTGATTTTCTTCAGCCCGGCTGGTGTAGCTTCTTTGCAGAAGAATTTCCCCAATTTTGAGCAGAAAGATATCAAGATTGGTACTTTTGGTTCTACTACAGCTCAGACTGTGCGTGATGCTGGTTTGCGTTTGGATTTGGAAGCGCCCAGTGTAAAAGCTCCGTCTATGACAGCTGCCTTAGATATGTTTATCAAGGAGAACAATAAAGGAAAATAATCAATAATAGATTATATATCATCTTTTTATATGTGGATGATGCGGATAGCGCGGATTTATATTTTTGATATCTGTGTTATCCGCGTTATTTTATTATTATAATATAGTATTTTATGGCTAGTACACTATATAAATCAGAGCGTTTGAATCGGAAAAAAATAATTGATAAGATGTTTGCCGGCGGTTCACATTCATTTTCAGTCTTTCCGATTCGGGTGGTGTATTTGCCGGTAGAAGAGCTGGAAAGCTCCGTCGCAATTTTAGTAAGTGTGTCCAAGCGTCGTTTTAAACGGGCGGTGAAACGTAATCGGGTGAAGCGTCAGATTCGGGAAGCCTACCGTTTGAATAAGCAGGTTTTGGTAGAGGCTTTGGCAACTCATCATCAGAAATTGGCTGTGGCCTTTATTTATCTGTCGGATGAACTGATTGATTCGTCTGTTATGCAGGAACGTATGAGGATTGCCTTATCGCGTATTGTTGAAAAGCTATGAAATCACTGGCTTTGTTAGGGCGTGCTATAAATAAAGGAGTTTCAGTCTTGTTACTTCTTCCTATCTTTTTTTATCAACGATGTATTTCCCCCTTGCTGGGTCCTTCCTGTCGGTTTACACCTACTTGTTCTCAGTATGCCGTAGAAGCAATTCGGAAACATGGACCTTTAAAAGGTTTTTTTCTGACGGTGAAACGATTGTTACGTTGTCATCCTTGGGGTGGATCTGGTTATGACCCGGTGCCATGATGGTTCTTAAAGACATACATACTCATCTTTTTCCTCGGGTAAAAGGTTCTGCTATCATAAACACTTTGCCTACTTCTTTTGTTCCAGAAGAAGGAATGTGGTATTCTGTTGGTTTTCATCCTTGGTACTTAAAGGAGGAGTTTTCTCGGATGGATTGGGAGCTATTTGAAGAGGCTGTAGTTCATCCTCAGGTTTTGGCAGTAGGTGAAGTTGGTTTGGATAAGTTGGCTCAAGCGCCTTTGACTTGGCAAATGGAGGTATTTGAACGCCAAGTTTTATACGCTGAACATGTGCAAAAACCTGTAATTATTCATTTGGTAAAAGCTGTAGATCAGTTGTGGAAGATCAAACAGCAACTTCGTCCTACAGTTCCTTGGATTATTCATGGCTTTCGAGGAAAGGTTCAGCAAGCAGATAGCTTGGTAAGACATGGATTTTATCTGTCTTGTGGAGAAAAGTTTCAGGAAGAGGCTTTGAAGATAATCCCGTCCGATAGGTTGTTTTTGGAAACGGATGAAAACGATTTACCTATTGAAAAATTATATGAACGGGTGGCAACAGTTCGTGGATGCTCAGTAGAGGAAATTATGGAATGTATAGGTAAGAATGTTTGTGCAGTCTTTTTTAAGCATTAAGAGTTGTTTCTTCAGAGAAAGAGTCGTACTTTTGCGGTCCACCTTGAATAGTGCCTTATTTTTCAGAACATTAAAAAATATAAGATATGAATTTTGTAGAAGAATTGAGATGGCGTGGCATGCTCCACGATATGATGCCGGGTACTGAAGAACTTCTTTCTAAAGAACAGGTAACGGCTTACATCGGTTTTGATCCTACAGCCGATTCATTGCATATTGGTCATTTATGCAGTGTAATGATTCTGCGTCACTTCCAGCGTTGTGGACATAAGCCATTGGCGTTAATTGGAGGGGCTACTGGTATGATTGGCGATCCTTCAGGAAAGTCAGCTGAGCGCAATTTGCTTACTGAAGAAACATTGCGTCATAATATGGAAGGGATGAAAAAACAGTTGAGTAAGTTCCTGGACTTTGATTCTGATGCACCCAACCGGGCTGAACTGGTCAATAACTATGACTGGATGAAAGATTTCAGCTTCTTGGATTTTGCCCGTGAAGTAGGTAAGCATATTACAGTAAACTATATGATGGCTAAGGATTCTGTGAAAAAACGTCTGAACGGAGAAGCCCGTGATGGTTTGTCTTTTACAGAATTTACCTACCAGTTGCTTCAAGGTTATGATTTCTTGCATTTGTATGAAACTAAAGGTTGTCGCTTGCAGATGGGTGGATCTGACCAATGGGGTAATATTACTACAGGTGCTGAACTGATTCGTCGCACTAACGGAGGAGAAGTGTTTGCTTTGACTTGTCCGTTGATAACCAAAGCTGATGGCGGTAAATTTGGTAAAACGGAATCGGGCAACATTTGGCTGGATCCTCGTTACACCTCTCCCTATAAGTTCTATCAGTTCTGGCTGAATGTGAGTGATGAAGATGCTAAGCGATATATCAAGATTTTTACAGCACTTTCTCGTGAGGAAATTGAAACCTTGACAGCCGAGCACGATGCAGCACCTCACTTGCGTGTATTGCAGAAACGTTTGGCTAAGGAAGTGACAATTATGGTTCATTCAGAAGAAGATTATAATGCAGCGGTTGATGCTTCTAATATTTTATTTGGTAATGCTACTTCAGAAGCATTGAAGAAATTGGATGAAGATACGCTGCTGGCTGTATTTGAAGGAGTGCCTCAGTTTGAGGTTTCTCGTGATACCCTAACAGAAGGAGTAAAGGCTGTTGATTTGTTAACAGAACATGCTGCCATCTTTGCTTCTAAGGGTGAGATGCGTAAACTGGTTCAAGGAGGCGGGGTTTCTTTAAATAAGGAAAAACTGGCAGCTTTTGATCAGGTTATCACAGCTAATGACTTGCTGGATGGCAAGTACTTATTGGTACAGCGCGGAAAGAAAAACTACTATCTGGTATTGGTTAAATAACTTTTTTGAAAGAAAAAATAAAAAAAGTTTGCCAAAAATTTGGAGGATAAACAGAATATCCATATCTTTGCACCGCTTTTCAAAAGAAAGTTCCAATGTTTGGACTATGGTGTAATGGTAGCACAACAGGTTTTGGTTCTGTTTGTCCAGGTTCGAATCCTGGTAGTCCAACAGTTAAAGCTCTAAAAGATTATTCTTTTAGAGCTTTTTTTCTTTTACATGTTTTTTTTCATGATACTCTTCAGAAGTGTACAATATTACTATAGTTTTCATACAATATTGTATCTTCTTTTCATTTTCTTTTTTTACATTTGCATTGTGTACGCAAACGGTGTGCATCAGATATTATTCAATCACTAAATATTAATATTATGAATCAGTTTTTAAATTTTTCTCTGGAAGGTAAAGTAGCGTTGGTTACAGGTGCTTCCTATGGTATCGGTTTCGCGATTGCTTCTGCATTTGCAGAACAAGGTGCAACTATTTGCTTCAATGACATTAATCAGGAATTAGTAGATAAAGGAATGGCTGCTTATGCAGAAAAGGGTATCAAGGCTCATGGTTATGTATGTGACGTAACTGACGAACCGGCTGTTCAGGCTATGGTAGCTAAGATTGCTGAAGAAGTAGGTACTGTTGATATCTTGGTCAATAATGCTGGTATTATCCGTCGTATTCCGATGCACGAAATGGAAGCTGCTGATTTCCGTCGTGTTATTGATATTGACTTGAATGCTCCGTTTATCGTAGCGAAAGCTGTATTGCCTGCCATGATGGAAAAACGTGCTGGTAAGATTATCAACATCTGCTCTATGATGTCTGAATTGGGTCGTGAAACAGTTTCTGCTTATGCTGCCGCTAAGGGTGGTCTGAAAATGTTGACTCGCAACATTTGTTCTGAATACGGTGAATACAATATCCAATGTAATGGTATTGGCCCGGGTTACATCGCTACTCCTCAAACAGCTCCGCTTCGTGAAAAACAAGCTGACGGTAGCCGTCATCCGTTTGATTCATTCATTTGCGCTAAGACTCCCGCTGGTCGTTGGTTAGATCCTCAAGAATTGACAGGTCCTGCTGTATTCTTGGCATCTGAAGCTTCTAATGCTGTCAACGGTCACATCCTGTATGTAGATGGTGGTATCTTGGCTTATATTGGTAAACAACCTAAATAATCATAATAGGTAAAGCGTGGATGACGCAGATGGCACGGGTCTTTTGATAGATTCCGCGTTGTCTGCGTCATTTTTTGATTATCACCTTGTGTGTAATAAAACTATAATAACCTTAAAAACGATAATAGCACTGTATAATAATATGAAGAATTTTCTTTTTTTATCTATGGCAGCTTTGTTTTGTGCGGCTTGCAGCACAGAGAAAACAGAGCTGACAGTTACAGTAAATAATCCACTTGATTTTGATCGGGTAGGTGAGATGGTGGAGCTTTCCATGGCGGAGATATCCAATGATTTGAAACTGGCGGATACTGCGCGGGTAGTAGTGTTAAATGGAGAAGGGGTACAGGTACCTTATCAGATAACTTATGATGAAAAATTGATTTTTCCTGCTCAAGTAGCAGCAGGAGCTTCTTCGGTTTATACTATTTTACCGGGTACCCCCGAAGAGGTTCCTGTGAGAGTTTGTGGCCGCGTTTATCCTGAACGCATGGAGGATATGGCTTGGGAAAATGAAAAGGGTGGTTTCCGTGCCTATGGTCCGGTTTTGCAGCAGAAAGGAGAGCGTGGTTTTGGCTATGATTTATTTACTAAACGCGGTACGGAAGAACCTGTATTGGAAGCAATGTATGCCGATGAAGTTAATCCAGAAAAATGGGCCAAAGTAAATGAACTGCGTAAAACAGATCCCAAAGCTGCTCAGGAGTTGATTAAAAAATATTCTTATCATGTAGATCATGGGTATGGTATGGATTGCTATGCAGTAGGACCTACTTTAGGAGCTGGTGTAGCAGCATTGATGCAAGGAGATACCATCCTGTATCCCTGGTGTTATAAAAATCAGGAAATATTAGATAATGGCCCTTTGCGTTTTACTGTGAAGTTAGAGTTTACTCCGCTGGTAGTAAAAGGGGATAGCAATGTGATTGAAACGCGTGTCATCACTTTGGATTCGGGTTCGCATTTAAATCGTACAGCAGTTTCTTATACGAATTTGAATGAAACCATGCCTATTGTTACGGGTATTGTATTGCATGAACCAGACGGTGTGGTAAAAGCGGATGCTGCTGCTGGATACATAACGTATGTAGATCCGACTACTGGACCGGATAATGGAAAAATTTTCATGGGAGCTGCTTTCCCGGCAAAAGTAAAGGAAGCTAAAACGGTTTTATTCTCTCCGGTAGAAAAGAAACAGCGTAATCAGGCAGACGGACATGTGCTGGCTGTCAGCGAATATGAACCAGGTTCTGAATATATTTACTATTGGGGATTTGGTTGGGATCGTGCTGATGTGAAGGATGTAGCTGCCTGGAATCAATATATGAACAAATTTGCTCAACAGGTACGTCACCCTTTGAAAGTGACAGTAAAATAAGATTTATATCATTTCTACATAAAAAAGCGTGCTTGATTCAAAAATCAAGCACGCTTTTTTATGCTGCTTTTTAGAGGAGTTTAAATTCATAGCCTTCTTCTTGTAAGAAAGTCAGAGCTCTGGGCAGTGCATATGGAAGGTTTCCGTTGTTCCATGATTTTAAAGAGTCATGAAAAGTTATGATGGAACCATTTCGGGCATACCGCATGACATTGGCCAGTACTTGCGGACCGCGTAGCTTTTTGCTGTAATCACGGGTCACTACATCCCACATCACAATCTGGTATCTTTGTTTTAACACCATATACTGAGCCCAGCCCATGTGTCCGTGTGGAGGGCGGAAAAGCAGCGGGCGTAATGCACGTTCAGTGATTTCCGGTTCGCAGATGGACAACATGAAGTCATGAGCTTCCTCCGTATTTTCCAGATAGCTGGCAGAAGTAAAGTATTTCCGGCTAAATCCACGGATGTGATTAAACGTGTGGTTACCAATCCGGTGTCCCCGTTCTACCACCATCCGGAAGATGTCTGGATGTTTACGAATGTTGTCACCTACCATAAAGAAGGTAGCTTTAATTTGATATTTATCCAGTAAGTCGAGTACCCAAGGAGTAACTTCCGGAATGGGGCCATCATCAAAAGTAAGATAGACGGCCTTTTCTTCCGGATTAATCCTCCATAAGGCACTTGGATATAATTTGCGGATAAATTCAGGTGGTTGTTCTATAAACACGGTTTATTTTCCTCCTTCCATTCTCTCTACATACAAGTCGTATAATTCATTTACTTTGGGTTCATAAGTACCAGCTAAGGTAGAACCATATTGTTTCATGATTTTCACTTCACGATCTAACAGAGCCCAATTATATTCATATTCACGGCTTGTATAATAGAAGCGTGTGCTATCCATGCTGAGATACCACGTCATGTATTCTACAGATTTATCAGCCAGTGCTTTCATCATGGCGTCGGCCTTTTCTTTTTCTCCAAGTTGGTAGTAGCATTCTGCCATTTGAACAGCGCCATTCTGCCAATCATAAGGTACATTATAAGCAGGTATCATTTTTTCGCCGTAATCCAGCACTTCTTTGGCTTTCTCTCTCTTTCCTTCTTTCATCAGTTGTTGAGCCAATTGGGAGAAGAGTCTGCGGTGAGTATGGCACATACGCATGGCATTTTCGTCAATGTAGATACCAGGTTTGTCGATACCGCCAAATTTGAACTTATGCATCAGGTTATCGTACATCTTTTCAGAATCAATTGTAACTCCTGTTTTTCGGTTGTCAAACGGAGTAAAGCGGTAGGTCAGCCCTTCTTGGATGAAATGGTTGCTCATGCCCAATTGATTCTCGGTACCTACACTGATAGCAATGTAAAGAGGACGTTCCCAATTTGACTGGTTCAGCATTTCCAGCATCATGAGTTCACTCTTATATAAAGCGCGCTTTCCTTTCAGGGAAATGTGCATATAGTCTGGAATAGAGTCGCCAGGGATCAGCATACCACTACGGCGTACCGCTTCTTTATCTACTTTAATAACGATACTGTCTGTCGGAATGACCTTCATCTCTTCATTTTTTCCTCTAATCCAATGCTTTAGAATATTCTTGAGTTCGTAGGGATTTTCTCCGAATTCTTTTTGTACATTGATCAGCGCTTCTGAATGTCCATTCAGGGCTTGCTTTTTCGCTTCGGCATAGAGGTCATCAATGCTTTTTTTGATTTCCGGACGTATAGCTACATATTCGTTGGTACCTTCTACATATTCCATTCTTTCCCAGCTGATAGGCAGGGAAGGGCTATTATATGCCGGACGCTTCATCTGGTCGATGTACCAGTCTGTTTGTAGGTAAGACAGATTACAGGTACGTGCATCGGTGCGGCAACCTTCTGTTTCCTGGTTATACCACAATGGGAAAGTATCATTGTCACCGTTGGTATAGATAATAGGATTACCGCTTTCTTGTAAGGACATCAGATAATTCTGTCCGAAATCGCGGGCCATATAGCGATCACTTCGGTCATGATCGTCCCAGGTTTGGCTGGCCATTTGAATAGGTACTAATAAGCAGACTGCAGAAACAATCGTAGCTAAGACCCAAGATGGTTGTTGATTGGATTTCTTCATCCAATCCTGTATCAACTGTATCAATCCAGCTACTCCCATTCCAATCCAGATAGCAAAGGCATAGAAAGAACCGGCGTAAGCATAATCTCGCTCACGAGGCTGGCTGGGAGTTTGGTTCAGGTAAAGTACAATGGCAATACCAGTCATGAAGAACAGGAAGAATACAATCCAGAATTGTTGGATTCCTCGTTGTCCACGGTAAGCTTGCCAGAATAGTCCTATCAAACCCAGTAAAAGAGGAAGTCCATAGAATACATTTCTGCCTTTATTTTCTTTTAAGTCAGTAGGCAGCAATTCCTGATTGCCTACCAGAATTTGATCAATGAACTGAAAGCCGGTTATCCAATTGCCGTTTTCCACCTCTCCGCTGCCTTGAATGTCATTCTGGCGTCCTACAAAGTTCCACATGAAATAGCGCCAGTACATCCAGTTCAGCTGATAGGAGAAGAAGAATTTGATGTTTTCCCATTGGGTAGGCATCTTGACCATTACCATTTCGCCACATTTGTCATAAGGTACCTGGTAACCTTCAATGGGTTGCCAGGCTTCATATTGGGCTGTATGAGCGCTGCTGTACATGCGTGGGAAAAGCATGTTTTGGCCATATTCGTACTCTATACGTCCTGGAATTTCAATATATGAATCCTTTTCTTCAGGAGTGGCTTTTTCTTTACGGATAAACTTCGTGCGTTCGCTTTTAATCCGAGGCTCGCAGTAGCCGCTTTTTTCGTTGACGTCTAAGGCTACTTGGGAGGTATAGGCCGGACCATAAAACAGAGGGCGTGTACCATATTGTTCACGGCCCAGGTATTCACCCAAAGTGAAGATATCCTCCGGAGAGTTCTGATCCATAGGGGTATTGGCCGTAGAACGGATTACAATCAAGGCATACGAAGAGTATCCTATCACAATCAGCATGGTGCAGAGTAGGGCTGTATTCAGAGTGCGGGCACTGACTCGTAGCTTTTCGCTGAGTTGTTCTTGAGTATGAGGACGCAGGTATCCCCATAGTAATAGGATTACGAAAATACCAATTATGATGGAGTTTGTTCCATGTCCATAGAAAGGAATACCTAGCATGGCAATGGCCAGCACAAAAGAAAGAGCCATGCGCTGTTTGCTTTTTTCAGTATAGCTTTCATATACTCCCCATACAAGGATGCCGGCCAACACCAGTACATAGAAGATGACACCGCTGTTAAATGGCATACTGAATGTATTGACAAACAGCAGTTCAAACCAGCCTCCTACTTTTACAATACCTGGTACAATACCATAGAGTACGGCAGCTACCAATAGGCCTGAACCTATCAGGGCTAATAAAGAACCCTTGGCTGTGGCATGAGGTACTTTCTTATAATAATACACCAAGACAATAGCTGGGAGACAAAGGAGGTTCAGCAAGTGAACTCCAATAGAAAGGCCAGTCAGATAGGCTATTAATATTAACCAGCGGTCAGAATGCGGTTCATCCGCCACATCTTCCCATTTCAGAATCAGCCAGAATACCACAGCTGTAAACAGTGAGGAAAAGGCGTATACTTCACCTTCTACGGCACTAAACCAAAAAGTGTCGCTGAAAGTATAGGCCAAAGCTCCCACCAGTCCACTGCCCATAATGGTTATCAGTTGTCCTTTGGAAATGTTCTCTTCTTTGGTAACAATCAGTTTACGCACTAAGTGAGTAATACTCCAGAACAGAAATAAGATACAAGAGGCACTCATGATGGCGCTCATGTAGTTTACCATTTTGGCTACCTGGGTAGTATCTGAGGCAAACTGTGAAAATAAGTTGGCCACCAGCATGAAAAAAGGAGCTCCAGGAGGATGTCCAACTTCCAGCTTATAGCCAGTGGTGATGAACTCCGGGCAGTCCCAAAAGCTTGCGGTAGGTTCAATAGTCATGCAATAGACGATTGCCGCAATAAGAAATGTTAGCCAACCCATCAGGTTGTTTACGGTTCTGTACTGTTTCATTCAGATGAAATAATCTTTTAATCGTTCTTATATAATTGCCTAGGGATAGGCAAGCGTGCAAAGATAATGAATTCTGTGTGAAACAGCTGAGAATAAGGTGTAATATTAGGATTGTTTATTTTTTCCACAACTTCAGGTTACAGGAAGCTTCCACTTGTTTTTCCAAATGATCGGGTAGGGATGGGAAGAAGTCAATTCCAGTAATCCGTTCTACCTCATCTACAGAGTTGACATAAGCGTCCATCGGACGGTTCCCGGTTGTATTTTTATAAATGAATCCGATGGCTTTGGCCGGTTTGCTAGTGGTACAAAGCACTACTTTGAAAAAGGCTTCTGGTACAATGATTTTATGTTCTTTTCCAATGACTTCATGCTTCATATTATAGAGTATTGGTCCGCAGACAATGTAGATTGTTCCTTCTTTCTCGGCCCATTTTCGGCAGGCATCTTCTAGTTCTTTCCAGTCACCTCGGTTCAAGTTGTGGTTTTGCGGACAGATATTGGTCATGTAGAAACTTTCCTGCATGGCTTTCCAATGCCATCGGTTATCACCGGCCGGGCACATATGTCCGCGATCCCACCCGGTGCGTTTGTAGTCATGAGTGGTTACTGCTTCTTTTTCGGGAAGGTCGGGGTCGGGCAAAAATTTGTCCGACCTTCCTTCTCGTTCTATCAGTTTCTCCCGATTTAATTCCCAGGCTACCCAATTTGGAATTTTCCAGTCGCGGTTGTACGATACGGAATACCCCTTGCGATGTAGAATCAGTTCCGAACGTTTCCCTTTTAAAGGGGCCGGCAATTCTAGACGAGCGTTAGCTGGAATAACTGTGGTGCTGGCAGAGTTTTTGGGGGCAGCACCAGTTTTTCTTTTCTGTTGAAGGTTCTCCCATGCTTTCTCTGCTTTTTTTTCTCCTTCAGCTAATTTTTCAGTTAGCTTGTCTGTATTCGGTAAATGGATGTTTTTGTTGGTGAGCATCTTGGTTACCGGTTCGTAGGCTAGGCATACGAGACACAGAAAAGCTATGAAATAATAGACGCTTTTAGAAGATTGTTTTTGTTTGGCAGCCATGGTTATAAATCGTTTTGAGGTTATGCAATGATTTCCTTAGCTCTTTCTAGTGCTACATTGATATTGGGGCAGATATTTTCTTGTCCCAACAGTTCATAGAAGCCCGATTTTTCCAGTACATGATGCACTTTTTCGTTGACACCGGAGAGAACAATGGTTATCTTTTCTTTTTGTGACATGCGGCATAGGCTTTCCAGGTTATGGATACCGGTGGAATCGATGAAAGGCACTTTACGCATGCGGATGATACGTACTTTCGGACGATCGCCCAATTGGGCCATGGTTTCTTCAAATTTGGTGGCAATACCAAAGAAATACGGACCATTGATTTCATATACTTCCACGCCTTTAGGGATCATCAGGTGCTCCTCATGGGTGGTGATATCGAGTTCTGCGTTCGGATCTATTTCATCTTTAATAACCGAGATTTCTGTGGTTTCCATGACACGACGCATAAAGAGTACACAAGCAATAACCAGACCGATTTCTATGGCAATGGTCAAGTCGAAAATAACGGTCAGGAAGAAAGTGATCAGCAAGACAGTTACATCTGATTTCGGGCTGTTCAGCAATCCTTTGAAAGTACGCCATCCACTCATATTATAGGATACTACTACTAGTACACCCGCTAGACAGCCCATAGGAATAAATTGTGCCAAGGGCATGAGTAACAGTAGAATAAGCAGCAGTACAATAGCATGCACGATGCCAGCAACAGGTGTTTTTCCTCCGTTGTTGATGTTGGCCATGGTACGGGCAATAGCTCCTGTAGCAGGGATTCCGCCAAAGAGAGGGGTAGCCATGTTAGCCACTCCTTGAGCTATGAGCTCTGTATTGGAATCATGTTTATCTCCAATGACTCCGTCGGCTACAGTGGCGGATAGGAGAGATTCGATAGCTCCCAATACCGCAATGGTAACCGCTACAGGGAAAAGGTCTTGGATAGCTTCCCAGTTTAAGGCCGGTATGGTAGCTTCAGGCAGTTCAGCTTTGATGCTGAAACGGTCGCCAATGGTGTCGATGCAGTCTATTCCAGCATACATTTTGAGTAAATATACCACAATGGTAATCAGTATGATGGCAATCAGTGAACCTGGAATTTTTTTAGAGAAACGGGGGGTTAGGGCTATGATTACCACACTGGCGATGCTGACAGCGGTATTCCACCAGTTAATGGTATCAAAATGACGGAAATAAACCATCCATTTTCCTACGAAATCACCTGGTACCTTTTCGTCACCGAATGTAAGGCCGAATACATCGGCTATCTGTGTGGTGAAGATAGTCACGGCAATACCGCTGGTAAATCCAACGATAATGGGATAAGGAATAAATTTAATGACAGCTCCTAGCTTGAACACTCCTAGAAGGATGAGAATGATACCCGCCATGAGGGTAGCAACTATCAGTCCTGCTTCTCCGTACTGTTGAATGATGCCATAGATGATGACGATAAAGGCACCGGTAGGACCGCCAATCTGTACTTTACTGCCTCCCAGCAGCGAGATGATGAATCCGGCAATGATGGCGGTGATGATTCCTTTTTCAGGAGATACACCTGATGCGATACCGAAAGCAATGGCAAGCGGCAAAGCCACAATACCTACAATGATACCTGCCATGAGGTCGGCCATAAATAAATCTTTTGAGTAGTTTTTCAAAGCTGTGTACAGCTTCGGTTTGAATTCGAACGCTTTCATTTTCATTAAAAACTTTATATTACCTATTGTTGATTCTGAGTTGTCTTGATTATATCTGGTAGACAGAGTTTTCTAAGAGGTTGCAAAATTAGCTAAAATAGTGCAAAGGATTGCAATAATTCGGGTATTTTTGAGGTTTGTACTTGTTTTTTAGTAGTTTTGTCAAAAGGCGAAGTAAAATTTTGCTAATAAATGATTATTAATTATTTAAGAAAGGATTTTTATGGACAGGAGTATTAAGGGGACACAGACAGAAAAGAATCTGCTGACTTCATTTGCAGGTGAGTCACAAGCTAGAATGCGTTATACTTTTTTTGCCAGTGCAGCTAAGAAAGAAGGGTTTGAACAGATTGCGGCTATTTTTGCAGAAACGGCTGAACAGGAGAAGGAACATGCAAAGCGTATGTTTAAATGGCTGGAAGGGGGAACTGTAGAGATAACAGCCAGTTTTCCAGCGGGTGTTATTGGTAGAACATTGGATAATCTACAGGCTGCTGCAGCCGGCGAACACGAAGAATGGTCTCAGGATTACCCTAAGTTTGCTGATATAGCCGATGCTGAGGGGTTTTCAGAAATAGCAGCTATGTATCGAAATATTGCCGTGGCAGAGAAAGCACATGAAGAGCGCTATCGGGCTTTTGTGAAGAACATAGAAACTGCTTGTGTCTTTGCTAAAGAAGGGGAAGTGGTATGGCAGTGTCGTAACTGTGGATATATTCATGTGGGCAAGGAAGCTCCTGAGCAGTGTCCGGCTTGTCTGCATCCGCAAGCCTATTTTGAAGTGAAGAAGGATAATTATTGATTGGTATGATAATTAATTAATAAAGCAAGAGAGTGACCCGATTTCAGCCGGTCACTCTCTTGCTTTATTTTTCGGATTACTTTTCTGAGCTACGTGGATAGTCTATTGTATAGTGCAGACCGCGGCTTTCTTTGCGTTCCATGGCCTGACGAGTGATAAGATACCCCACATTAATCATGTTGCGTAATTCGCAGAGTTCGCGGGTAGCCTTGCTGCTCTTAAAGAGTTTTTCGGTTTCTTCATACAGGATATCCAAGCGGTTCCAGGCGCGTGTCAAGCGGGTATTGCTACGCACGATGCCTACATAGGATTCCATAATCTGGTTCACTTCTTTCATGCTTTGGGTGATCAGTACCCGTTCTTCGTTCGAGATAGTACCTTCATCGTTCCATTCTGGAATATCTTCATTAAAATCATAGCGGTCCAGTACACTCAGTGCGTGTTTGGCCGCAGCATCGGCATAGACTACAGCTTCAATCAGAGAGTTGCTGGCCAGTCGGTTACCTCCGTGTAGTCCGGTGCAAGAGCACTCTCCGATAGCATAGAGCCGGCGGATACTGCTTTGTCCGTCTAAGTCGACCTTGATGCCACCGCACAGGTAGTGGGCTGCCGGTGCCACAGGAATATAGTCTTTGGTAATATCAATGCCAATGCTTAAGCATTTCTTGTAGATATTGGGGAAGTGTTTTTTGGTTTCTTCCGCGTCTTTATGGGTTACATCCAGATAGACGTGGTCTTCTCCACGAAGTTTCATTTCATTATCGATGGCACGAGCTACAATATCGCGCGGAGCCAATGACAGGCGCGGGTCATATTTCTGCATGAATTCTTTGCCATCTTTGGTACGCAACACACCGCCGTAGCCTCGCATGGCTTCCGTAATCAGGAATGAAGGGCGGTCGCCCGGATGATATAGGGCAGTGGGATGGAATTGGATAAATTCCATATCCTTCACAGCGCCTTTGGCACGATACACCATGGCAATACCATCACCGGTAGCTACCAGTGGATTGGTGGTATGTCGATATACGGCTTCACAACCTCCGGTGGCCATTACAGTTACTTTAGAAAGGAAGGTATCTACCTCGCCTGTATTTTCATTGAGCACATAAGCTCCGTAGCATTTGATGCCTGGAGTATAGCGGGTCACAATGATGCCTTGATGATGCTGAGTAATGATTTCTACCGCATAATGTTCTTTCAGTACAGTAATGTTCGGGTGGTTTTGTACAGCCTTAATCAGGCTAGTCTGGATTTCAGCACCTGTATTATCTTTATGGTGCAGGATGCGGAATTCGCTATGTCCGCCTTCCTTGTGCAAGTCGAATTCTCCGTCTTCTTTTTTGTCGAAATTTACCCCCCACTGGATAAGTTCTTCTATCTGAGCCGGAGCATTTCGTACTACTTTTTCTACCGCTGCACGGTCGCTGATCCAGTCGCCGGCAATTAGGGTGTCTTCAATGTGTTTCTCGAAGTTGTCTACTGCCAGATTGGTGACAGAGGCGATGCCTCCTTGGGCAAAATAGGTGTTAGCTTCTTCCAGACCTGCCTTGCAGATGAGGGCTACACTTCCTTTGTGCGCCACTTTGAGCGCGAAACTCATACCGGCAATTCCGGAGCCGATAACGAGGAAATCGAACTTTCTTACCATATGTATTGTGTTTAACGCTGCAAAACTACAAAAATACTACATTCTTTGTATCTTTTTTCTTGATAAAGTTCTAAACAATCTCTATTTTAGCATGCTGAATTTTAACTATAGTATAGGATGATGAACCGGGTTTTTCATGCACGCATTGTAGCAGCACAGTATGTTGCTTTGGCACTGATTACATTTTGTATGGTTTGGGGGTTTTGGAATAAAGAACTGCTGGTGGCTGTTTCATGGATGTTGCTTTTGGTGGTGTGTATGGAGCGGTTAATTCATACTACTTATACGTTGACTTCTGACGGAAAGCTGGTGTTGTATCGAGGGAGGTTTGGACCGAGGCGGATTATCTATCTGAAAGATATTATTTCAGTAGAGCAAACTTCATCCTTGAAATTAGGCCGGTGGGCAGTGTTAAATTATGTACTGGTGAAGCATGGAGCGAACCAGTGTGAGGTATGTCTGCCCGTCAATGAAGAAGAGTTTATCCGTGTTCTCAGGAAACGGATGCAGGAAGTAACCTATGTGTAAAAACTTTAAATAAACAGAAACTATGAAATTTCAAGTGGCTATTATCGGCGGTGGTCCTGCGGGCTATACGGCTGCCGAAGCTGCCGGAAAGGCAGGATTGAGTGTGGTATTGTTTGAGAAACAAAGCTTAGGCGGTGTGTGTCTGAATGAGGGATGTATTCCCACCAAGACGTTGCTTTATTCTGCCAAAACGTATGATGGAGCACGTCATGCACAGAAATATGCAATCACAGTCTCTGATCTTGGTTTTGACTTGCCTAAAATTATTTCCCGTAAACAGAAAGTGGTGCGTAAGCTGGTTTTGGGAGTCAAGGGAAAGTTGACAGCTCATGGAGTTTCTATTATCACCGGAGAGGCTACTGTAGTGGATAAACATCATGTGCAGTGTGGTGAAGAGGTGTATGAATGCGATAATCTCTTGCTCTGTACAGGGTCTGATACTTTTATTCCTCCTATTCCCGGTGTGGAGAAGGTATCTTATTGGACTCATCGTGATGCCCTGAATAATAAGGAGGTTCCGGCTTCTTTAGTAATTATTGGAGGCGGAGTGATTGGAATGGAATTCGCTTCGTTCTTTAATAGCTTGGGTGTACAAGTTACCGTTATTGAAATGATGGACGAGATTCTGGGTGGTATGGATAAGGAACTTTCAGAGTTGCTGCGGGCTGAATATGCTAAACGGGGTATTCAGTTTATGCTCACTACCAAGGTGGTATCATTGGAAATGGCGGCTGATAATCAGGTGCAAGTTAATTATGAATCTTCTGAAGGTGTAGCGGGAGCAGTCGTGGCTGAGAAGTTACTGATGAGTGTAGGACGTCGTCCGGTAACGCAAGGATTCGGATTAGAGAATCTGCATTTAGACAAGAACGAACGGGGGAATGTGGTGGTGAATGCGCAGATGCAGACTTCCGAACCTACCGTGTATGCCTGTGGCGATTTGACCGGTTTCTCTTTGCTGGCCCATACTGCCGTACGCGAGGCCGAAGTGGCGGTACACCATATCACAGGTCAGGCAGATGCCATGAGTTATCGGGCCATTCCGGGTGTGGTATATACCAATCCCGAAATAGCCGGCGTGGGCGAGACCGAAGAATCCTTGCAGAAAAAAGGCATAGCCTATCGGGTCTCCAAACTTCCAATGGCTTTCAGCGGTCGGTTTGTAGCCGAGAATGAAGGAGTCAATGGCGTATGTAAGTTGCTGCTGGGCGAAGACGATACGGTATTGGGTGCTCATGTTTTGGGTAATCCCGCTTCTGAAATTATTGTCGCTGCCGGAATGGCTGTCGAAATGAAACTCAAGGCTGAAGACTGGCAGAAGATAGTCTTTCCGCATCCTACCGTGGGTGAAATCTTCAAGGAGGCCTTGGGATAATGGGGGGCTTCTGAATCTTAGATAGCCTGTAAAATTACATTTTGTATCTTTCACCTTTCACCCTTCACCTTTTGATTATCAGCATCCTGGGGGTGAAGGGTGAAAATGTACAGCTCTTCAAATTTTCCATGGTACTTTACGAATTTTTCATGGTACTTTACACCACTACTTCTTCAGGAATTAGTGCACTAATTCTTGGGAAGTAGTCAATTATTTCCGCAGAAGTAGTCAGTTAATTCTTAGGAAGTAGTGCACTGATTATCCATAAAGTAATGGGTGAAACAGCAGGCAAAATAATCTTTCACTAGGGTCTGTGATTCTGTGCGGAAGAGCAACAGGCAAAATCCGGCAGGAAAAGTCTCCTTCACCTCAATTCCGCTGATAATCAGTGGGTGAAGGGTGAAGGGTGAAAGATGAATTGTCTTTATCTATGATGTTTATCATGGTCTGTTATGCTTCTCTAAACATCACAGAAGAATCCCTCCCGATAATTCCCAGTGAAAAATAGCTTCTGAGTATAAAAAAGAGGAAATGGAAGTAATAGAACTGCGTACTTTTTTCTATTTTTACTGCAGATTTAAAAACATAAACAGGTACACAGTTCAACCGGATTCTTCTTTCATAGATTATGAGCCTATTCATATTATTTTTATTTGCAGGTATTTATTGGCTTCCTTTGTCAGCCCAGTCGGAAAAAATGGAGTCTTCGTTTTTGCAACAGATGAATCAGCTGTTGCAGAAAAAACTGCCTAAGGGGTCACAGGTCGGTATCTCGGTTTATGACTTGACAGCCGACAGCGTGCTTTATTCCTATCAGGCCGATAAACTGTCACATCCGGCTTCTACCATGAAGTTGCTCACCACCATTACGGCCTTGGCACAGAAAGACGCTGATGAGCCTTTCCGTACAGAAGTTTGGGCCAAAGGCCAAATCAAACAGGATACTTTGTATGGCGATTTGTATGTAGTGGGAGGTTTCGATCCTGAATTTGATGAGGAAATGCTGGATACCTTGGTGCGGAGGGTCTCAAGAGCTGGTTTTTCTGTGATAAAAGGACGGATTTACGGCGATGTGTCGATGAAAGATTCCCTTTATTGGGGCAGCGGATGGCTGTGGGATGATAATCCGGCTTCGTTTCAGCCTTATTTGTCGCCACTGATGCTTTGCAAAGGATGTGTTCAGGTAACTGCGGTTCCTGGAAATTCCGGTGAACCTGCTGTGCTGCAATGCTCTCCGGCCTCTACCTATTATCAGGTTGAAAACCGGACGGTTAGTAAGGCTCCTGCAGCCGGGCGGTTTAACGTGACGCGCAACTGGCTGCAGAACGGTAATCAGGTAGTTGTTTCAGGCTCTGTAGAAGGAAAGCGTTCTTCGTCGGTCAATTTGTATGCTTCGCAGGATTACTTCATGCATACGTTGGCAGAGCGTCTGAAAGCTGCTGGTATGGAGTGGAAGGATACGCTTGGCGCTGCTTATGCTTTCCGTGTATTTCAGTCTGATTCTGTATCCACTCGACTGGCTGTGTGTGAAACTTCCGTAGCGGCAGTGGTGAAAGAAATCATGAAGGAAAGCGATAATCTGAATGCAGAGGCCATGCTGTGCAGACTTGGTGCGCAGACTGCGGGTGAGAAGCATCTTTCTGCTGAGGCGGGTTTATCGGCCATTTGCGCCTTGATACGCAAAATAGGATATCGGCCTGATGATTATAACTTGGCCGATGGCTGTGGGCTATCTAACTATAATTTTGTATCTCCTGAACTGTTGGTAGCCTTTTTGCGTTATGCTTATTCCCGTACCGATGTGTTTCAGAAACTCTATAAAGCGTTGCCCATCGGAGGTATTGATGGCACCCTGCAGTATCGTATGCGTCCGGGTACCCCCTCGTATCGGCATGTACATGCGAAGACAGGTTCTTTTACAGGTATAAATTGTCTGGCAGGCTATTTGCGTACGGCAGCTGGTCATCAAGTTGCTTTTGCTATCATGAATCAGAATGTTTTGTCGGGCAGGGAGGCACGCCAGTTTCAGGATGCAGTTTGTGATAACCTTATTCGTTGTTTTTGAAAATAATAGAGCAAAATGAAGTTGTATGCTATTTCCGAAGTACCTGTGGCTGTGCTGTGGATTGTTTTTTTCTTATCGGCGGTTTTAGTTGTATTGGGTTTGGTGATTATCAGCGGCAAGGGGGATGAGTTGATTGCAGGTTATAATACGGCCAGTGAAAAGGAGAAGGCGGGTTATCATATGCGTCGGCTGCGTTTTATCATTGGCATGCTGCTGTTTGGAGGTGCTTTTTATGTACTGCTGATTCCTTTTCTTCAGATCATGCAGGAGTTAGTTGCCATGTCTGCTTTTATCCTGTTTGCATTGACAGGGGTCGTATTGGCCAATACCTGGGCCAAGAAATAGAAAATCGGGCAAGTGAATTTCTCTATAATATCAGTCAGCCCGGCTCTCACGCTGCTTTTTAGTTCAGTGTAAGAGCCGGGCTGACTGGCTATATTCATTTGGACTGTATTTTATTTATACTGAGCCCAGTCTACATTCTTCATGTCGCCGCTTTGGGCCAGTTCGGCGTGCATGGCCAGGGCAGCGCGCATGGCGTGCGGGGTCTGTGCCTTGCCGTCGGTCAGTTTCAGGTAATCCCACAGGATGTTCTTGTAGTCGGGGTGCACACAGTTTTCGATGATGGTCTGTGCACGTTCCTTCGGACTCTTTCCGCGCAAGTCAGCCACACCCTGTTCGGTAATGAGGATGTTTACATCGTGTTCGGTGTGGTCGTGGTGTGACACCATCGGCACAATGGCACTGATTTTTCCTTCCTTGGCCACCGACGGACAAGTAAAGATGGAGATATAAGCATTGCGGGTAAAGTCTCCCGAACCACCGATGCCGTTCATCATCTTGGTGCCGCCGATGTGTGTAGAATTTACGTTGCCGTAGAGGTCGGCCTCGATAGCCGTGTTGATAGAAATGATACCCAGACGGCGTACCACTTCCGGGCTGTTGGAGATTTCCGACGGGCGGAGTACCAGTTTGTCGCGGAAGAAATCCATATCTTCGTAGATGCCGTTGAGGCAGTCGTTGGTTACGGTCAGAGAGCAGGCACTGCCAAATTTGATTCGTCCTTCACGAATCAGGCCGATAACCGAGTTTTGGATCACCTCTGTATACATTTCGAACGGAGGAATGGTCTTGTCGCGGCCCAAGGCTCCCAATACCGCGTTGGCAATGTTGCCCACACCCGATTGCAGCGGCAAGAAGCTGGGAGGAATGATGCCCCGTTTCATGTCGGCAGCCAGGAAGTCGGCCACATTTTGTCCAATCTTGTCTGTTAATGGGTCAGCATCCGCAAAGCTGCGTGCTTCATCCGGCCAGTTGGTTTCCACGATGCCTACAATTTTTTTCGGATCTACCTGTACATAAGGCAAGCCGATGCGGTCGCTTGGTTTGTAGATGGGTATTTCGCGACGGTAAGGAGGATCCAGCGGTTCATAGACATCGTGCAGGCCCATGGCATTTTTGCTGTGGGCAGCATTCAATTCTATAATAATCTGATCAGCCAGTCGGCAGATGGTAGGAGCAATGCCTCCGGCAGCTGTCAGATAGATTTTACCATCGGGAGTCACTTCACAAGCTTCGATAATAGCTACGTTCACTTTTCCCATAAATCCGTAGCGTATTTCCTGTGCCATTTGTGACAGATGAATATCGTTGTAGGCAATTTCTCCCTGATTGACAGCTTTGCGAAAATCGGGATTGGTAGTGTAGGGAGCACGATAGCGGATAGCTTTAGCACGCGCTAAGATACCGTCGCAGGCATCTCCTGTAGAGGCACCTGTAAAGATACCTATTTGGAAAGGATTTCCTTTGGCATGCTCTGCTTCTGCGATGCTGGCCAAGGCATGTGTTACTGCTTTAGCCGTACCTGCGGGGGTAAATCCGCTTAATCCGATATTGTAGCCATGTTTAATCAGGCTCGCAGCTTCTTCTGCTGAAATGTAATTAAATGCCATAATATATAATCAGTTATTTTTAGGTGTGTAAAATATCATTCGTATTTTCGGTGCAGTATTTCCGACCAGATAAAGGCACGTCTAACTTCTTCTACCGAATGGAGATGATAGTCAGCTTCTGTCTGAGGAGAGTCAGTAACCAGGGGAGGGGTAGTCTGGGAAGGTTCAAGTTTAGGAGATTTTTTGTTGGACCGTTTGGGCCGTTTCATCTCTTTCTGTGCCATGGGAGGGGCTGGAGATACTTCCAGGATAGGGTCATCATAGGTTTCTTGAGGCATAGGTGTAACTTCACCTTCCTCTTTGGGTTCAGAGGTCGTTTTCTTTTTTGCCTGTTTGAAAAATCCAACAGCCAGAAAGCCTATTACCAGCAGAAATTTAAGGATGTCTTCCATATTCCATTTTTAGTTAATCATCGCCAAAGATAGGAATTAATCTGATTATTGCTAGTATTTTGTCTATTAATTTATCTTGGAATATCGGCAAGAAAAAAGGGCAGCTTCACAGCTCCCCTTAATTTTTTTAACCTAAACCTTAACTATGAAAAAATCTAATGTTTCTTTCATGTCACAAAAATGTGAAAATATTTTTTTTGAACCAAATTAGCAGTCTATAATTATTTTTCAAGTTAATAATAATTAACATATCTATATCTGCCCAATCTCTAATATTTATTCATGTTTATGCATCCCTAATATCCTATGTGGAATGGTGCCATGACCTAATAATTCTATCGGACAATTGAAGTGCCGTTCTATCCATTCACTGGTTACACATTCTGTAGAAGGATGATAGTCAAGGGTCTCATTCACACAGGCTATCGATTTCACTTGTTGCAGGATAGTTCCAATGTCATGACTTACTAAGATAATGGCGCATCTTTTGTTGATTTCAGCCAAGAGTTCGTAAAGGCGGGCTTCAAAGCGCTTGTCAATATAGGTACTGGGTTCATCGAGTATCAGCAATTGAGGATCCGATATCATGGCACGTCCCAATAGAGCACGTTGTATCTGTCCACCGCTCAAAGCACCGATAGGGCGTTGTTCCAATCCTTCTAATCCCATGCAGGCTATTACTTCTTGGGCTTTTTTTCTATGGCTGGCGGTAAACTTTGAAATGAGCGATTTTTTGCAGCTCAGACCAGACAGAATGACTTCTTCTACCGTAATGGGGAACTTTTTGTCAATGGCATTGTATTGGGGAAGATAGCCTGCAGTGTGCATATTGGAAGGGGTTGTATGAAAAGTAATTTGGCCAGATGTAGGCTTTAATAACCCCAAGATGCACTTGATGAGGGTAGTTTTCCCTCCTCCATTAGGGCCTATAATTCCTAAAAAGTCTCGTTCGTATACTGACAAGTTTACATCATGTAATACGACATGGTGATCATAGGCTGCGCTCAGATTTTTTATTTCAAGAATGGGCTTCTCCATAGAACTGATTCGTTTAACGGATTGGTTGTCCGCTTAAGGCGCGGGCCACATTCAGCATTTCTTCTTGCCAATGATAGGCAAGCGGATTGATATCCACCACTTTTGCATTGATTTGTTTGGCTATTATTTCTGCATTGCGACGGTCAAACTCCGGTTGGGTAAAGATGATACGTACCTGTTCTTTTTGGGAAGTTTCCATCAATTTTTTCAATTGGGCTGGTGATGGCTCTTTTCCGTCTGTTTCGATGGGGATTTGTATGAGTTGGTAGTCGCGGGCAAAGTAAGAAAGCGACGGATGGTAAATCATGAATGCCCGGTCTGCTTCCGGTTGCTTTAAGGTGGCAGCCATAATGCTGTCAGTCTGTCTAATCAGACTCATCAGTGAGTCGTAGCGTGCTATAAACTGAGATTTATGCTCTTTATCTAAAGCACATACGGCATTGAGGATGTTAGTAGCCAATATGTTGGCATTAGTAGCAGAAGTCCATACATGGGGTTCTACTCCTTCATGGTGAGTTTCATCATAAATCAACTCTATGCCTCGTGATGTATCAAAGAATTGCAGATGAGGGGCATTGTCTGATAATTTATCCATCCAGGCTTGTTCAAAGCCTATGTATCCAATCCGGAAATAGGCTTTGCTTTTGGAAAGCTCCATGAGCTGTTGTGGAGTAGGGTCATAATTTTCAGGACTGCTTCCTTTAGGAACCATGCTGACCACCTTAAATTCATGGCCTGCAATGGCCTCTGTAAAATATCGTAAGGGTTCGATGGTAACAGTTATGACAGGTTTATCTGATTGATGCAGCTGTTTTTGTTGGCTGCTTTGGCCACAAGATAGGGTCAGAACAGCCAATAGAATTAATACGAGTGGTTTTAAATAGAACATGCTTTCTAGAAGTTTTTATTTTGCATGCAAATATACAATATCCAAATGAATCTTAGGTCTATAAATGGAAAAAAAGCCTGCATGCATTTAGAGTGGTTTGACAGCCCGGAGTATTTCCCGTTTTCCTCCCGGAGGTCCGGGTAATCGTTCTACTTGGAAACCAATGGCTTGCAACATGCGTCTAATGCACCCTTTGGCACAATAGGTGGTTAGAACACCTTGTGGATTGAGACGTTCGTATAGGTTTTGGAAGATAGATTCCTCCCACATTTCAGGTTGCTTTTCAGGAGCAAAAGCGTCGAAATATATATGGGTAAAACACTCTGTGCCTATGCATGATTGAGGAGTCAGTAATAGATGAATGTCTTCTTCTACTTTGCGTAAACTGAAGAGAGGGGTAATGGAAATTTCCTGATTCCAGGGCACGGTATGAAGGGTCTTGAAGTGTGGATTATTGCTGTAGTGCAATACTTCTACCTCTTCCCAAGAAAGGGGATACCGCTCAATGCCGGTATATTGTACGGGCTGTTGCATCTCATGGGCAGCCTCTAATGTATAGAGGGCATTCAGTCCTGTACCGAATCCTACTTCCAGGATTTTTGAGACAGGTGGGTTGTAAGCCTTGAGTCCCATGTTGATAAATATATGTTTTGATTCGGTCTCGGCTCCCTTGACTGAATGATAGTGTTCATTCAGTTCTGGTACAAAAAGGGTAGCGCTTCCGTCTTCGGTTTTTTCAATAATTCGTTTCATTATTATAGGAATTGTTTTATTAGACTATGGTGGATACCGCTCTCTGCAAGGCCCACAGCATGGCTGCATAGCGGATGAACTTTCCGGCAAACATGGCTATGAGGGTTAGGGTGTGCTGGCTGCGCATGTAGCCTAATGCTATGGCAATGGCCTCGCCTATAAAAGGGAGGAAAGCAAAAAATGCCATCAAGGCTCCTTTACCTTGCAGGAATTTTTGCATGTTGTCTATCTTTTCTTTCTTGACTTTAAAATATTTTTCAATCCAGTCTATTTTACCCAATCGTCCCATGTAATAGCAGGTCATCCCTCCCAGGGTATTGCCGAGGGCAGCGGAAAGTACGCAGACCATCGGACTGAGACCTAATTGTACCAGGCCGACCAGTACTAGTTCTGAACTGAAGGGCAGGATGCTTCCAGCCAGGAATGCAGAGAGAAACAATCCTATATAGCCCCAGTCTATAAGCAATTCGATCAGGGTGTTTATGATAGTGTCCATACGTTGAAACTAAAAAGTAAACATAATCCTAGCAGAGTACTGATAAAGAACAGATTGGAACTGCGGGTATTAGTCAGTGCAAACAAGTGACCCGACAGGAAACTGATGCCTATCAACTGCAAGGGAAGTAATTGGAGAAACAGGTGAGGTTGTATCAAGATATACAGAAACAAGCAGCATGTAAAGAAGATCAGAAAGTGCAGGTAGCAGCGAGTGCGTATTTTATCTTCATATCCGGCAATGAGACAATGTGAGGCACTGACCAGGTATAAAATAAACAGATAGGCTTCAGTGGCTATCTCCCAGGGCTGGAAATGAAAATCAATGGGCCATATATGGACCATCTGTTGGAAAGGAGCATAAAATAAATGCATTTGCTCATGAAAATAGGCATGGCCAAACAAGAACCAATATGGCAGGAGCCAGCCCACTAGAGAGGCAAGAAAACTTTTGAAAGTTAGTGATTGGAATCCATAAGCACCTATCCAAAATACAGGGGCCAGCCAGCAGAGTGAAGGCAGTATCATGCTACTTAGTCCCAGACAGGCAAAAGTGGCATATAGATCGGTTGAGGCTGCAGTTTTTTGATAACTCCGAAAAAGGAAAAATAAAGCAAGGAGGAGCAATATATAGGCTAAAAAGTCTGTGGAAAGGGATTGGATAGACGGGCAGGCGGAAACAAGCAGAAAGAATGCAGCGGTCTGTACAGAAGCTCTCATGCGGATAATGGCATATACGTTATTCAGTTCTATCAATAAATAGCCGATGAATCCGTAGAGTATAAAACCGGCGAATCTTTCCATCCAATGTCCGTTGGGAGAATCTAGGAAACAAACGGCACTTATCCAACAGAAAATGGACAGGACAATAGCTACAGGTAAAGTAAAATGACCCGTAGTGATGAGGGTTTGAAATCTGCGTGTGTACAAGGTAAGTTTTCTGTATGATGTTCAACAATCTTGTATAGATGAATACGGATGAAGCCATTTATTTCCGGATTGGAAATAGAGCTTCATCCGTATTATAAAGGGAATCGTAATGATTATAAATCGAAACCAATGTCGCGGCGGAAGTATTTGCCGTCAAAGCTGATCAGATCGGCTACTTTATAGCTCTTTTCCAAGGCTTCTTCTTTGGTTTCGCCATAAGAGCAGACAGCAATGACGCGTCCGCCGTTGGTTACGATGCGGCCGTCTTTTACTGTGGTTCCGGCGTGGAACAGGATACTGTCGGTGGTTTCAGCCAAGGTAAATCCGGTAATGGGCATTCCTTTTTTGTAGTCGCCCGGATAGCCTCCGCTTACCAGCATCACACAGGCAGCAGCACGCGGATCGAGCAGCATGGTCTTGGTGTGGAGGTTTACATGGTAAACACCTTCAAAGAGGTCTACAATGTCGCTTTGCAGACGCAGCATTACACTCTCAGTTTCTGGGTCGCCCATGCGTACATTGTATTCGATGACCATCGGTTCGCCTTGTACATTGATGAGACCTAAGAAGATGAATCCTTTGTAGAGGATGCCCTCTTCGCGCAGACCATGGATGGTGGGCTCAATGATACGGGTGCGCACTTTTTCCATGAATTCTTCGTTGGCAAACGGAACTGGAGTCACACTGCCCATACCGCCGGTATTCAGACCTTTGTCGCCTTCTCCGATGCGTTTGTAGTCTTTGGCTACGGGTAAAACCTTGTAGTGTTCGCTGTCTGTCAGTACGAATACGGAGCATTCGATACCGCTGAGGAATTCCTCAATGACTACTGTAGCACTGGCATTGCCAAACATACCGCCCAGCATTTCCTGCAGTTCTTTCTTGGCTTCTTCCAGAGTAGGCAGAATCAGTACGCCCTTGCCGGCACAGAGTCCGTCGGCTTTTAATACGTACGGAGCAGAAAGAGTTTCCAGAAAGGCGAGTCCTTCGTGCAAGGTTTCTGCCGTTACACTTTTATAGCGAGCAGTAGGGATGTGGTGGCGTTGCATGAACTCCTTGGCAAATTCCTTGCTGCCTTCCAGCTGGGCGCCTTTGGCAGACGGGCCGATGATGGCGATGTTTTGCGTGGTGATATCAGCTTTGAAGTAGTCAAAGATACCTTGTACCAGCGGATCTTCCGGACCTACTACAATCATGTCGATGGCGCGTTCCAAGGCAAAGACTTTCAGGGCAGCAAAGTCAGTAGCTTTGATATCCACATTTTCACCTACGGCACTGGTTCCGGCATTTCCCGGAGCAATGTACAGTTTTTCCACTTTGGGGCTTTGGGCAATCTTCCATGCCAAAGCGTGTTCACGGCCACCAGAGCCTAACAGTAATACTTTCATATATTCTTATTTTAAGTTCTTTCGTTGTATGTTTATCTTATAGATTTGCTTTAAAGTAGCGGGTAATCTTTTCGTGCAAGTGCACCCGGTCGCGACCTATCACATTATGCTTGTGATTCGGGTAGATGAACAGGTCGGGGTAGGTGCGGGCATCTACACAGGCTTTCATAAAGGATAATGTATGCTGCGGTACGCAGGTATCATCGTGGTCATCGTGGATGATGAGCAGATGTCCCTGGAGGTTACCGGCCAGATTCTTCAGGTTGGTTTCCTTGTAACCTTCCGGATTGCTCTGCGGGGTATCCATGTAGCGTTCACCATACATTACTTCGTAGTATCCCCAGTCTATCACCGGACCTCCGGCTACGCCTACTTTAAAGATTTCGGGATAGCGGAGCAGCAGGGCGGTGGTCATGTGTCCGCCAAAGCTCCAGCCGTGCACGCCGATGCGGTTACCGTCTACATAGGGCAGGCTTTTTAGGAATTCCACTCCCTTCACCTGGTCTTTTCCTTCTTCAATACCTAGGTGGCGGAAGGTGGCATTTTCAAATGCCAGTCCCCGGTTGGCACTGCCCCTGTTATCCACAGTAAACAGGATATAGCCTTCATTGGCCATATATAAATCCCAACCGCGTGCATCATGCATGAATCCATTAGTAATCAGCTGAGCATGAGGTCCTCCATATACATAAACAATGGCAGGATATTTCTTGTTCGGGTCAAAGTCGGCCGGTTTTACGATACGGTAGTGCAGGTCGGTTATTCCGTCGGCAGCCTTTAAGGTACCAGTTTCGATGCTTGGCATCTGCAGTCCTTCAAACGGATTCTGGGCTACCAGCAATTCCTGGCTTTCTTTTCCGTTGCGAAGAGAAGTCAGCACTATGCGGCGCGGAGTATCGGGGGTAGAGTAGTTGTCTACCATATATTCGGCATTGGCCGACAATTGTGCACGATGCACCCCTTGTCTATTGTCCAGGGAGGTGATTTTTCCATTCTTTACATTTACCTTATAGATATTGCTCTGTAAGGGCGATTCTTTAGTAGCAGCAAAGATGATTTCCTTGCGTTTAGCATTGAAACCTAATATATCCTGTACCAGCCAGTTGCCGGAAGTCAGCTGCTTGGCAGGCTGAGAAGGTTTTTTCAGATTATAGAGGTACAGATGATTAAAACCATCTTGCTGGCTTTGGTAAATAAAATGGTTAGCATCCCAAGGTAAGAACAGGATGGGGTGCTGAGGCTCTACATATTTTTCGTGACGTTCCTCGATCAGCACCTGCATCAGTTCACCGTTTTCAGCATTGTACTGGCAGAGTTTGGAATGGTTCTGGTCGCGGTTCAGTTCTATCAGGAACAGACTTTTGCTATCAGGTGCCCAGCTGATGTTGGTGAAATAGCGGTCTGTAGCATCACCGGTATTCAGATACAAAGTCTTTCCATTGGCAGGGTTAAAGATACCTACCTGTACTTGATGGCTAGTCATGCCGGCCATGGGGTAACGGATGGCATTCACTTCTCCTACGCGGGCCGTAATGTCTACTAGCGGATATTGTGACACCTGGCTTTCGTCCATGCGGTAGAAAGCCAGCAGTGTGCCGTCAGTATTCCAGAAAGTACCCTTGCTGATACCGAATTCATTACGGTGTACGCTTTGTCCGCACACTACGCCTTCGGGTTCATGAGTTACCTGCACAGATTTACCGTCCAACTCCTGTACATAGAGGTTGTTTCCGATGGTATAAGCCAATCGGTTACTGCTGATGTTGTAGTCTTCATTGGCAGCTCTTTCAGGGCAGGGCGTACTATGCAGAATCTGTTTTTCTTCCCAGTTTACCAGTATTCGGTGTTTGCCGGTATTCAGCAACAGCAGGGGAGCCGACTCCATTCCTTCCACTGAGCCATTTATCGTTTCAGTGGCATAAAAATGACGCAACTTGCCCAGATTCTTTTCAGCCAATAGTCGGTTGATTTCCTCCAAAGTCAGCACGGTAAACGGCTGGCCGGCTTTTTTCCCAGATGTCCAGATACCTGTAATGTTTTCGATACCCAGTTCCAGTACCGCCTTGTCACCATACCATTGGTACCATTTGTTTTCCGTACGGCGGAATGTTTCCCCGCCGGGGATGAGATCCTCCAGCGTGGGTTTCTTCAGCGCCTGTGTACATTCGGCCGATGTAGGGTGGCCTTTTAAATGATTGCTTGCCATTATAGTATTCGTACATAGAAGCGACATGGCCACTATCAGTGCGGACATGCCTTTGCTGATGGTTGTTGTTTTCATATGGTTATGTATTGTTTATAGGTTACTCCTTACTTTTGGCTTCCCGTCGTTTTCTTTCCGGATACGATTCTCCCGATCTTGGTTTGCGTTCTCGGTTTCCGCCGAAATTTTTACGTTCGCGAGGACGGAATTCCTTTTTTTCATCGTTTTTGAATTCTCTTTTTTCTCTCGGCTTGAACTCTCTTTTCTTGTCGCCAAATTCTTTCTTGTCTTTATGGAAGCGTTCTCTCGGCTTAAACTCTCTTTTTCCTTTGAAGTCTGCTCTCTTTCCGCTTTCAGATTCTTTCCGGTCTTTGTTCAGCTCTTCTCCTTCGGCACGGAATTCCTTGTATTTGCCGTCAAAGATTTCATAGTGGCGGAATTGACATTCCAAAGCCCCATTGAACAGAGGTATTTTTGTAGTGGCCTTCAGTCCAATCTGGTCGAAACATTCGTCGCGGTATGACAGAATCCAGGCACTGTTGCCGGTAAAGGCATGCTTCAGTCGTTCCCCAATCATGGAGTACAGTCCCAGCAAGTCATTGGTTGAGATACGTTCTCCGTAAGGCGGGTTGGTAATGATGATGGCTTTCTCGCTCGGCTGTTCAAACTGTTGGAACGGTTGGATTTTCAGCACCACATCTTTGCTTACCCCAGCTGCCTTTACGTTGTGGATGGCTATTTCATGAGCTTTCGGATTATTGTCATAGCCGTAAATCTTATGTTCAAATTCACGTTCCTGGCTATCATCATTGTAGATCTTATCAAACAGTTCCTGGTCGAAATCCACCCATTTTTCGAAGGCAAATTCCTGGCGGAATACTCCAGGAGCAATGTTGCGTGCAATGAGAGCTGCTTCGATAGGAATGGTACCCGAACCGCACATCGGGTCAATCAAGTCGCACTCTCCTTTCCAGCCCGTCATCAGGATCATGCCGGCTGCCAGCACCTCATTCAGCGGAGCTTCTACAGCTTCCTGACGGTAACCACGACGATGCAGGGAGTCACCGCTGGAGTCCAGCGAGAGGGTACAGTTTGTTTCGGCAATGTGGATGTTCAGCAGTACGTCAGGCTTGTTGACACGCACTCCCGGGCGTTTGCCAGTCTTTTCCCGGAAATAATCTACAATAGCATCTTTCACTTTATAAGATACAAATTTGGAATGACGGAATTCTTCGCTGAATACCACAGCATCTACAGCAAATGTTTTGTCTACATCCAGGTAATCTTCCCATTGGATAGATTGAATTTCTTGATACACTTCATCGGCATTCTTAGCGACAAAATGCTTGATGGGTTTCAAGATACGGATGGCAGTGCGCAGACAGAAGTTAGCTTTGTAGAGCATTTCTTTGTCTCCGCTGAAAGATACCATGCGGCGTCCTATCTGAATATCGTTGGCGCCTAATGCAGTCAGTTCTCCGGCCAGTACTTCTTCCAGTCCTTGGAAGGTCTTGGCAATCATTTCAAAGGGTTGTTCGATCATATGTTATTTTTAGATTTTATTTTTTAGCTTTGGTTTGTACGATTCGGGCACCTGCAGGTACATTTTCGGTCACCCAGATATTGCCTCCTACGGTGGCTCCGTCGCCAACGGTGATGCGTCCCAGAATAGTGGCATTGGAATATACGATGACTTCGTTGCCTAAGATGGGATGGCGGGGAATTCCCTTGATGGGTTTTCCGTCTTCATCCAGCGGAAAACTCTTAGCTCCCAGTGTAACACCCTGATAGAGTTTGACGTGATGTCCGATGATGCAGGTTTCACCGATTACCACACCAGTACCGTGGTCTATGGTGAAATGGCTGCCTATTTGTGCTCCCGGATGAATGTCTATTCCTGTTTCGCTATGGGCCATTTCGGTAATGATGCGCGGAATGAGGGGAACCCCTAAAGTCAGTAGCTCATGAGCTATGCGGTAATTACTGATGGCGCGGATAGCAGGATAGCAGGATATGACCTCCCCGAAGGAGTGGGCAGCCGGGTCACCGTTATAGGCTGCTTCTACATCAGTAGCCAGAATACGGCGCAACTCGGGCAGATGACTGATAAATTGGGCTGCAATCTGAGCAGCCTCTTCGCGCTGCTGTTCACTGCAATATGGGCATTCATCTTCGCTGACAAAACAGAGTCCGGCCAGAATCTGCTCGGTGAGGAGGTCGAACAGACGCTCCACATTGACTCCGATGTGATAAGTGACGGTACGGCTGTTTACCGTAGAATTTCCGAAATAACCTGGAAAAATAATAGCACGCGCCAAGTCGATGATGTGGCATAATGCATGGGCTGAAGGCAATGGATTGCCATCTGTATGCTGGTGAAACAGTCCTTTAAGTGATTCGCTTTCCGATAGCTCATCGACTGCCTGTGTCAGAATGTGAGTAAAATTGAGTGGACTCATCAGGATATCCTTCTAGTAATAATAGTGGATGCAAAGGTACGAAGTATTCGCCAAATTTCCTACATATCACATATTTAAGTTTGATTTTCCTGATTTTCCCTTTCTTTTATATCTTTTGACTATGATAGTCTATCAGTCCCTGCATGGGGCTTTGTTTTATTTTACCCAACCGGATACCTGTTTCCATGGCGGCTTCTTTCAGGATGATTTGGTAGTGGAAAGCGATGGAGCCGATGAAGTGCACGGGGTGGCCTGTGTAGTCGTACTGTTTCACATTACGCCAGATGAAAGTTTTGAATCCGTTCAAGACCAGCTGGTGTAGGCTGGGATGATCGAGGTGCTGGGCTATGAAAGGCGAAAGGTTTGCCAGAAAGCGGTTTGGAAAGGGTTTTCGGTATACGCGGTCGATAATCTCTGCCGGGGTAAGGCGGTATTGCAGCAGGAATTTCTCTTTCAGTTCTGCAGGCAACTGATTTTTCAGCAGGTCGCTTACCAGCAGCTTACCTAGATAGGCTCCGCTTCCTTCATCTCCCAGTATAAAACCCAGCGGCGATACGTTGGCCGTTATTTTTTCTCCATCATAAAAGCAGGAATTAGAGCCGGTACCCAAGATACAGGCTATGCCGGCTTGCCGTCCACATAGTCCGCGGGCGGCTCCCAGCATATCGGTGCAGACTGTTATTTCTTTATCTGCGTGGATGTGAGTGGCCAGTGCACGGCGTACCGTTTCCGCTTTTTCGGGAGTGCATCCGGCACCATAGAAATAGACGGCTTTGATGGGTTCTTCGGGCAAAAGAGGTATCAGAACATGGCCTATTTCGCGTTCCATTTCACTCTCAGTCTGAAAGAAAGGATTCATTCCTTTGGTGGGAATCCGTTGCAGGATGGTTCCTTGCTTCACGAGGCACCAGTCGGTTTTGGTAGATCCGCTGTCTGCTATCAGTATCATGATGTATATTTTGGTTTTATATTTTGTAAAAAGACAAAAATAAACAATCCCCCTGAAAAAGAAAATGGTTTGGAAACGAAAAATCGCCTGTCTGTCAATTTCAGTGGCAGCTACTTAATTTCGCTAACATGTTTTCAAAAATTATATTTGAAAGTCAACATTCCTTCGCATGGGCGAAGTGAGTATTGATAATAGAAAACATCTGATAGAACATTCTTGTAGACAGAATAAGAATCTTCATTGGTCAGATTGCTCAATGACAGTTCTATTTCATAAGCCGGCTTAATCCAACGGATGCCAGCATTTATATAAGTGTTTCGTCTGTGCCTTCCGTCCAATTGCTCAGTCGAGGTTCCGATTCCTGATACATATAATTCTAAAGGTTTTAATGGGAAGACGGAAAGATTAGCTTGAAATTTCCATCTATCCATACTGCTTTTTGTTTCAGTCTCATCCATTCGGACTGATTGTCCGGAATAATCATATCCTACATTGGCATGGAAAAGCATTCGGTTGTTCCAAAAATTCTTTTCCAAATGGAAGTCCGCTAGACATTCGGTGTTTTTCATTCCATAAATCAGTTGTTGGCGCAACACATCCCGTTTGAAAACATTGATTTGCCCCGTCAGTTTTATAATCATATCGATGGAGTGGAAGTTTTTGGCTGCATAGAATTCTCCGTTCCAAATATCCGTCCGGTTATCTCTCTGTATGAACTGACTTACAGTCTCACTCTCCGATATCCATGAGCCGCGTTGTAGGTTGCTTTTCCCCATGCGATAGCCACCCCGAAGGGTGAGAAAGTTTCCGTACATCGTGTTGCGATAATTCAGTGACAATGTTCCGTATATACTTTTCCGGAGTGACAGATTGCCGTCACCCAAGCCGCTTTTATCCCGGTAGGTGACATAAATCGGGTATATTATGAAATTTAGTAAATCTCCGGTTGTATGGCTGCTGCCTGCCGTCAGCGAAAGGTGACAGCCCGGTATGGGATAATAATGCAAGGAAGACCGGGCTTCTATATACATTCTGTCTAGATGAAAATCCGTATCATCCGTAAAATTATTATAATGGATATTGTCCAGTCTGACAGGTATAGACAAGTGCCATTTGAATTTTCCGGACTCGTAGTTTAGAAATGGTATAAGGGCTGTCTCTAGACTATATCCTCCATTGGAATTGTCGGATTCTCCCTGCGGCATAGCCTGTGTATGCAATTTATCGTAGGCCGATTGAAAAGAAAGTTCTGCTCCTCCTTGCCAGCGGGAGTTGATAGCCCATAAAAAGGAAGTCCACTCGTATGTGTGAAACGACAGTCCTGTGGCATTTTGCCGCAAAAAGGCAGTGTCCGACATTTCTGTCCTGTCTACACAAATGTGGTTCATCGGCGTGTTGCTTAATGACATTTGTGATTTGAAGCGAAACAGCCTGGAGTTTTTCCTGACCGTTAGTTCCAGCCGGTTGCTGGCTGTATACCGGTTGCTGTTCAATTCTTGCGCCAGCCTACTGTTTCCGGATATATGGTACTCATTTCGGTAGAAATTGCCTTGCAGGCGAAGGTCATTCTTTACAAACAGCCGTTCTCCGTTTTTCTCTACATTAAAAAACAGCTTTGCTTGTTGGTTGTACAGCGAAGCCTTATTTTTTTCCTGTAGGCTCAGTAAACTGTTGCCTGTAAAATAGAAACTGTTACGGGAAAGGCCGTACTTGTTGTGGTCGAATGTATAGTCACCGTTTAACGTCAGAGACAGATCTTCTTTCAATTTCAGCAGGACATTACCCGATGCCGTAGCTGATCGGTTTCGGTAATAACGTTCCTTGGGTATATCCGGTGATTCAAACACATCTTGCGGGAACAGTTTATCAGCAATGCCTGAGTTGCTTTGCTCACTTCCTATGAGCAGTGCATTTTCTGCTTGATAAGATTGCCCTATGTTGTTGGTCTTTGCTGTATAGAGCTGCTGCACGTCTGTGCCGGCCAGCATGGCAAAAGTTTCTCCTTTCCATAGTCCCTTATCGCCATATCCTCCTCCTCCTTCCACATAGCCTATGGGATGCAGTTTGCTGCCATTTTTCAGTTTCAGATTAAGTGCTGCCCGGTCGGAAAACACGATGTCTTTCAGTACCCGTTGCGGCTGGTGGTTCTCGTAGATGCTGACCGACTGCACATCTTCCGGGCTGATATTTTGGGTGGCAAGCCCGTATCGTCCGTTCAGTAAGTCCATCCCCTCAATATAGAACTTGTTGATAGGCTCTCCTTTATAGCTGATGATACCCGAGGCATCTACTGTAATGCCGGGCAATTTGCGGATTACATCTTCTATATTTCGGTCGGCTTGGGTGCTGAATGAGGCCATATGGTATACTACGGTATCGCCCGATGACGAAATAGGAGGTGCCTCTACGGTCACATCTTCTAACTCGATGCTGGTTTCGGGCATGTATATATCATATTTGGCTGATTTGTTGGCTATTCTCTTTTCTACGGTTTGATGACCCAACATGGAAAATTGCAGACGTAAATCTGTTGTGCCGCCATTTATTTTCAGTGAGTATTCTCCCGCTGTATTGGTGAAGCAATAGGCGGCGAGTTCTTCTCCTTCCATGGGGTAGGCACGCACGATGGCAGATACCAGCGGCACACCTTTTTCATCGGTTACCTGCCCGCTGATAATGCTCTGTGCTGTTACCGATATACACAGGAGGGTGAGTGCTATGGTTGCATACCATTTTTTTGTCATGTCTATTCTTTCTCTTCCGGATTATAGAACAGTTTTTTATTGTTTATTCTAATTTCTTTTCCCTGCATATCCTGGGGTGCCAGTTGACTGCCAGCCATATATTGTCCTGGAGCAGACTTATATTCTTTTTCGGTACGGTTGAATTTTTCCCGTGTTGTCTGGATAATACTTTTCTTTTCCAGGGTAATAGGACTCTTGGCTTTTCTGATGGAAATTGCCGTAAATTCGTGCTCTTTATCGGCTGATACCACACGGAGTATAAGCCCCGGTAAGCCGGCAAACTTCCAAGGACCTGCACTTACGGCAATATCTGCATACCAGGCTGTCCATTGCCGACCCCGGAATGTTGTAGTGGCACTATGGCATAAATACCCACACACTGTAGTAGTGTCTTGACTCAGCTTCCATTTGAAATCAGGCATTGGCTCACGATAGACATATCCGTTTGAAAATACCCATCCATATGCCTGTAATTCGTTCTTCTGTTTATGACACAATATATGAAAGGGGGTCTTATGCGGATAGCGGCTGTAAATTCGGTTGGCTTCGATAACCGTAATTTTATTGCGGTTCATACCAGCCAGTACTGAGTCTATCTGATACCGGCCATACTCCCAATATTTGGAATAGTCTGCACCGTTTTGCAGGATTTCATACGCCACTCTCCTTTCAGACAGTGCTGGGTCTGTAGTGCGGTGACGGTAAATACATTCCATGGAGGAATTATCCAGTGTTTCCAATTCGGCGAAGCGTGCCAGTTGATTGCCGGAGTTTCCTTGGATGATAAGCTGGCATTGACCACTGAGACAGCTGCTTAAAAACAAGCAGATAAAAAGAATGTGTTTTATCATAATGTTACGAAATATCTTGTTGGACAAATGGTTATATGAAACACAAGGATATGCCCATATTCTGGTAAAAAGCAGGAGATGGTATATTTCTGTTTCATATTTTGTAAAATGATAAAAATAAACAATCCCCCTGAAAAAGAAAATGGTTTGGGAACGAAAAATGCTAGATAGGGTAATTTATCAAACTCCTCCCAACCAGATTTCAGCTGCCATATAAACCACTACAGGAAACGCCAAGACTAAAATCTGAGAAACAGCCTCTTTTTTATGTCCGGCATCCAGCTTTTTTTTCACTGATCGGTAGCCTATAACCAGGTATATTAAAAAACAGACTATAACAATCGTCCATAATACCGGTACAGAAAGGCTGCCCAAGCCAGGTACGATACTTTCCTCCCATTGGGTAACATGAATGCGGCATGCTATCAGTAATAAGAGGAATAATCCGATAGCCGCATACACAAAACATTTTTTCCACATACTATTAAATTTTTTGAGTTTCCGATCAAAGTAAAATGAAGCAGACTCATCTTGTTAACTTAATAAAGATATAAAATCTATTACTATTTCGTTTCCTTTTACTATTATTTTCGCTATTGTCCATTGTTTTTTAACTGTTTTTTACACATTTGTCATAAGCACGGTGTATCGCTTGTCTGTCAATTTCAGTGGTAGCTGTTATAGCCACAACAGCTACCACTGTAACTATTCCACTAGAAGCAGGTCCGACGAGGCATGCTGCAGCTATTTCAATTTCATATTTAAGAGCCAAATCTTTTAAGGCAGCATCTCTTTGAGTTTCACAATTAGAATTCCGAGTTGTTGTATTCGCTACAGGTAAAAACGAATAAGCGGTTGAAATAGATTTGTATATATCATTTACTTTTAATCCACTATACAAATCTAAATCGTTTATACTCACATTGCATAATTCTATGATTTGATTTATGGTTTCTGTATCGTTTTTATTAGTACTAGATTGTAGATAATTGCTACAAACAGAATACAATGTCAGTTGGTTTGCGGAATGATATTCTTTTTTTGAATCAACAGGCAGAGTCCGATGAAGGTAAACAGGGCATTCAGTATCAGCAGTTCGTAGCTGAACTGGTAGCCGTTAAACCAGGTTTCGGAGTGTTGGTCCAGAATGAAGCAGCATACAGGGGCTGCCAGGGCTACCCAGGGAATAAAGCGGTCACGCACTTTCCAGGGGGTCAGGATACCGAAGGCAAACATGCCCAATATCGGCCCGTAAGTATAGCTGGCCAAGATGTACACGGCATCGATGACGCTGGTATTATTGAGCAGATTGAACACAAAGATGCATCCTCCCATCAGGGTTGCCATGCCCAGGTGAACGCGCTGGCGCAGGCGGCTCACAGTGGTTTCCGATTTGCCCTGAGTGCCCAGGATGTCTACCGTAAAGGAGGTGGTCAGAGCAGTGAGGGCCGATCCGGCGGCGGAATAGGCTGATGATACCAAACCAACAAGGAAGAGGATACCCACGATGACGGGGAAATAACCGCCTGTGGCAATGAGCGGGAAAAGTTCGTCGCCCTTATCCACCGTGATCTGATGGCGTTCGGCAAAGAGGTAGAGCAGTCCACCCAGCATCAGGAAGAGGAAGATAATGACTACCTGCATCAGGATGCTTACCACCATATTTTTCTGTGATTCCCGGAAGTTCTTGCAGCTCAGGTTGCGCTGCATCAGGTCTTGGTCCAGGCCACAGGTGGCTATCATGGTGAAGATGCCGGCCAGAAACTGTTTGAAGAAGTATTGGCGGCTGTTCACGTCGTCGAAGAAGAAGATGCGTGACATTCCGCGTTCGTTGAGCAGGGTCTGCAGGCGGCTGAAAGAGAGGTTCATATCAGCGGCCATGTAGCCGATGCATAGCACCACGGATACGATGAGACAGAAGGTTTTCAGGGAGTCGGTCCATACCAGCGATTTCACCCCACCCCGGAAGGTATAGAGCCATACCAAGGCAACTGTAATCAGCACATTGAGCAGGAAGGGAAGTCCGAAGGGCTCGAACACCAGGAGCTGCAGAGTGAGACAGACCAGAAAGAGGCGGACCGAAGCTCCCAGCATTTTGGAGATAAAGAAGAACCAGGCTCCGGTATGGTAAGAAGCCAGACCGAACCGGTTTTCAAGATAGCCGTAAATGGAAATCAGATTCATCCGGTAGAAGAGTGGAATGAGTACATAGGCTATGATGAGCTGGCCTACCAAAAAGCCGAACACCATTTGCAGATAGCCAAAGTTGTTGACAGCTACCATGCCGGGCACGGATACGAACGTGACGCCCGAGATACTGGCGCCAATCATGGCAAAGGCTACTATATACCAAGAGGAACGCCGGTTGCCTACAAAGAAGCCGTCATTGTCGGTTTTTCGGCCGGCCAGGTAGGATATCGTAAACAGTAGCCCGAAATAGGCTGCCAGAGTCAAGATAACAAAAAGTGGATTCATAGTATGTTCAGAGATTCAGTAGGTTTTATTCTTCGTAGAGTAAATAAGGTTTTCGTTGTTTTTTAAATTGTTCTACTTCCGTTTGCCAGGAGGCTTTGATTTCTTCTGCACTTTTTCCAGCCTGAATCATCTGGCGCACGGTGTCGTTGCCTATAAGCAGGTTGAAGAAAGGTTTGAAAAAGCGGTCGCCCATCTTCAGGTTTCGGTAGGCATCGATTACATAGCTCAGGTCCAGTCCTTTTTCCCGGATTTCCGTTTCGCTCTGGGTGCTAAGATTCACCCCGTAACAGCGCTGGTTTAGCAGGGGAGGTTTTTTGGCTCCCGATACACTGCGGGGAGTGAAACTGTAGTCGTAGCCTTTCATCTGCGGATGTCCATAGACTTGAAAGGGGAGGGCAGTGCCTCGCCCCAAGCTGACGGGGGTTCCTTCAAACAGGCAGATAGAAGGATAAAGGTAGATGGATTTCATGTTGGGCAGATTGGGAGATGGAGCCACCGGCAGCCTGTATAGAGTCTGGTGGTTGTAGTTCAGACAGGGAATAACGGTTAGTGCACAGACCCGTTTTCCAGGCAGCCAGCCTTCACCATTCACCATCCGGGCCAGTTCTCCCAAGGTCATGCCATGCACCACGGGAATAGGTAGCCAGCCTACACCCGATTTATATTTCATATCTAATACGGGGCCGTCTACATAGTGTCCGTTGGGGTTCGGACGGTCCAGAATAATCATCCGGCGTCCGTGTTCGGCACAGGCATCCATGAGGCGGCACATCGAGATGTAATAGGTATAGAAGCGTAGTCCTACATCCTGTATATCTACCAGAAGCACATCAAATTGCTGCATGGAGGCAGCACTGGGCTTCTTGGATTTTCCGTCATAGAGCGACAGGATGGGCACGCCGGTCTGGGCATCTTTCGTACTGGACACGTGTTCGCCGGCATCGGCCTTTCCCCGGAATCCGTGTTCTGGTGAAAAAATGGCGGTGACCTTCACCTCCTTTTCCAGCAGTACATCCAGCAGATGCTGTTCTCCTATCATGCCGGTGTGGTTAGAGAAGATGGCTACTCGCTGGTTTTTTAGCAGTGGCAGGTATGCATCCGTCTGTTCATCTCCTGGAATCACCCGGTTTTCTTGTGCCTGTATTTGGGAACTGAAGAGAAGTAAGCAGACCAGCACCCCCCAGAGGAAACAAGTTCTTGATTGTATTTTCATGATTTTCTATTTATCTTAGTTCACTGGGGCGTAAGCCGAATGAGCGGCAGCTTAATTCATCGACAGGTACTTCCCACACTACCACATTTCTCAAGGCCGGTTCTGCCATGCGGCATTCATTCTCTGTGTATTGTTTCATCATCAGTTCCAGGATGCGGCGTTTCTCTTCCAAGTCGTGGATGAAGTGCACCTTGCCTCGGCATATTACACTGCGGCTTTTCATGCTGTAGCTGCAAGCTATCTGCTGGTGCATATATACTAATTCATGTCCTTCACAGAAAGTCAGGCAGAGGTTTGGCCGCTGTTCTGCCATAGCCAACTTACCGCCTTCTGGTCCGGAGTGCAGGTATACGGTACCGTACTGGCCTTGAGTAGCATCATAAGCAAAATTCATGGGGATAACATACGGGTGGTTTTCATGATCGGTTAGGCCTACCATGCAGTACGGACAGCGGGCTATGATTTCCCTGATTTGTACAGGGTCATTAAGAGTAATTGTTTTCATATTGCTTTATCTGTTAATGAGTATTGGATGCAAATATACTAAATGAAAACGAGATATCTGATATGAAAAAAAAGTAGCCCGGAGCTTTATTACTACTCCGGGCCTGAGGCTTCCAAAAAAAGAAAACTATATGAAAAATTGAAAGCTGTTATTTGGTGCGTGTTACGGTGTGCAGCACATTTCCTTTTTTATCTATCATGCGTAGTTCCAAACTGTTTTTGCTGGCTGATACGATGGAAAAACCGGGCTCAGGACTGCAAAACAGTGTCCCTTCGGTCGGTTTTACCCGACGGCTCAGCGAACCGGCTGAGTTGGTGATGTAGTCAATGTTGCTTCCTGCCTGGCGGATGTGCTGAAAGTTATGAATGTGTCCGCAAATATACATATCTACCTGATGGCGGCGCAAAATCGGGTCAAGCCGTTTCTGTAAGTCCTGGCGTTCCTTTATATTTTTAGCTGTTTGGGCATAGATCGGATGATGTCCGGCTACGATGACCCAATCTTCACGGGAAGCTGTCAGAACAGAATCCAACCAAGCCAGTTGCTGTTGGTCATCTTGCAGACAGGCATCCGGATACTGTTCTTTATCCTGCCGGTATTTATTGATCAGAGGGGTGGTGTCAATCCATATTACGCGGAGGGTTGTACCATGGTCGCTAAATGTCTTGGTATAGTATCGGGCCCGCATTTCCCAACGGCGTGACAGGTCGCTGTAATCCAATACAGCTTGTGTATTACCTCGGTATTCATGGTTACCCAATACAGGAAACCAGTCAATCATCAGTTCCGGGTGACTGTATACCAGCTCGTAGTTGGTCATCCATAGGGGGTCATGGATGCTTTGCACTCCTTCGAAGTGGTGGATATCGCCGGTGGCCAGTACAAATTCAGGGTCTACTCCCTGTTCGGCCATAGTACCCATGAGTTCAGCGATAGGCTTTTGGTCGTAGTAGCCGTTTCTGCCCAAGTCATTGGCCACATAAAAATTGAACTTTTTATCAAAGATACTAAAGTCTGTCAGTTGGGCCTGTGCTGTAAAACAGCACAAGGCAACCAGAATAAAGCTGAATAGTTTTTTCATTGTTGTTTTTGTTTCATTAGTTTTTTATTAATCTGGTCTCTATCAGAAGCTGATTTTGACACCGGCGTTAATTTTGACACCATAATATTCCACTTGCATGGTGCGGTTTTGTGTGCCACAGTAGTAGCGCAGCGGTTGGTTTAGCAAGTTGTTGGCTTCTGCATATACTGTGGTCTTAAAGCGTTTCCCCCAGGTGTAACTGGCATTCAGGTCCAGATAGTTTACTTTATCATAATAACGGTCTAGCATTGCATTGGCTCCCATTTCATCAATGAAGTCGGAAGCAAAGTTATAGGAAAGACGCACGTTGATACCTTTTTGTTCATAATAAAGTGAAGCATTGGCGGTGTGTTCCGGTGACCCTGTCATTTTCACCTTTTCGCCATCAGTCAAGGTGCGGTGTTCAAATTGATGATTACGCGTTTTACTATGTGTATAGGTATATGTTCCATAAAAACCGACAGCTTTCAAAGCAGGGGCTATAAAGCTGAAATCTCGCTGATAGGCTACTTCCACTCCAAACAGGTCGGCATCATATGCATTGATGGGCTTGCTGATTTCATATTTCACCGGTTCGCCATCTTCATTCAGCATTCCGTCGGGAATATTGGGGTTGGAAGTGGTACGCCAGACTTCATCTACAATAACATCCTGGATGCGTTTGTAGAATACTCCCAGACTGATTAATCCCACGCTCTTAAAGTAATATTCACTGCTGAGGTCGAAGTTGTGTGCCGTAGTCGGCTTCAGGTTAGAGTTGCCGATGTGTGCTTCTTCTTCGGCTATGTTGTAGCTGATGCTGGGTACTAGCGCTGAATATTTGGGTCGGGATAGTGTCTGCGTATAAGAAGCACGCAGTTTCAAGTCATCCGATATATTGTATTTCAGCAACAAGCTGGGCAACCAGTTGGTGTAGTGGTGCTTATGTTCTCCTGTAGGTTCAAGTCGTCCCTGTTCATCTTCCAGATCATCCACAATCCAATTTACGCCGCTGTACTTCAAATCAGTCCGTTCCATGCGTAGTCCGGCCACTGCTTCCAGCTTTTCACCCAATCGTTGGTCTATGCGAATATAAGCACTGGCAATGTTTTCTTTGGCATTGTAGTTATCGGCCGACTCTTCCAGTACCGGTACACCTTGCAAGGCAGAAAAGTTCATTTGTCCGATATATTTTTTGCTGATAAATGGAGAACCGCTGAGGTAATGGTCGCCAGGCATAAATCCGTTGCGTATCTGATGGCTCAGATGGTTTTGCCATTCATTTTCCGAAGTTTCTTCATAGCTGTCAGCATAGCTGAAGCAGTGAGCTTCCCGTTTCTTATCTTTGCTGGTATATTTGGCTCCAAACTTCAAGGTATTGCCCCACAAGCCTTTGGTTAGAGGCAGTTCAAAATTCAGACGGACTTTCCATTCGTTTTCAGTAGTTTCCTGGTCGCTGTTGGTTAACTCATCCAAGCTCCATTGATGGCTGGTAATATCTCCTAGTCCTTTGCTAGGATAAGGTTGTCTGGAGTCAGTATCCAGAAAAGAGAAATCCTCGAAGAAATCCTGGTTTTTCTTTCCCTTCATTGCTACACCAAAATAACGTTCCTGCGGGCGGTCTTCGGTGGCACGAGAGTAGGAAGCTGCCCAGTCCAAGCCCAGTTTTCCGAACTGGTGATTTCCGTCTAAGGTAAAGTCATAGGTTTGCTGCAACTCCAGTCTTGCATTTTTATGGTTGTCTGATCCGGCTTTAGTCTGGAGTACGATACTTTGGCTTTTCGGAGCTTCGTGCAATTTTTTGAAAGTCATCCGATAGCGGTTTTCCCAGTCACTGCGCCGGTTATACATACCTTTAAAAGCTATGTGATGGTTGGCATTAAACTGATAGTCTGCAGCCAGCGAATAGCTTTGGCGTTCGCGGGTGACGTAATATTGGCGTATTTCCGCTTTGTCCAGATAGACTTGTTGGTCATCGTCTACATCATATTCAAACTCCGTATTGTCTGAACCGCCTGGTGCATACTGATAAGAAGCAGCTAACATCACTCCTAGTTTATTATGTAAATATCGGTTGCCGTAAGTCAGTCCCAAATTCCAAAGCGGTTTTTCGCTGATCCAGTTATAACCCGATCCGGCCGTTGCATTCAGTACCCTTTTATAGGGTGTACTTTTTGTAACCAGATTAATGGCTCCACCTATGGCATCACCATCCATATCCGAGGTTACCACTTTGTTGACCTCAATCGTCTGTACCATATCAGCGGGAATCAAATCGAGCTGTACGTTACGAGTATCTCCTTCCGCTGAAGGAATTCGGTTTCCGTTGACAGTCACCGAAGTAAGGTCTGCACTGGTGCCGCGCACTTGACCAAACCGGGCTTCTCCCTGGTCATATTGTACATTGATGCCGTTGATTCGTTTCAAGGCATCTCCGATGTTGGAATCCGGGAATTTTCCTACTTGGTCGGCTGATACTACATTTGTGATACCCATGCCGTTTTTCTGCAGGTTCAAGGCTCTGCGCTGGCCTTGGAAAGCACCACCTACTATCACTTCCTGCAGTTCCAATCCTTCATTCAGCATGACGTTTTTTTCCAGTGTTTTTCCTGCTGGGATATGGATTTCCATTTCTACCGGAGAATACCCCACATAGCTTACTTTTACCTTATATGTGCCTGGGTTCAGGTTCGGGAAAGTGTAAAATCCGTTGATATCGCTGGTGACTCCTGTCTGTAACTTTTCGATGTATACAGAAGCCCCCGGCAGAATCTGTTGAGATGTATCTACAATCCTTCCCCGTATACTACCTTGCTTCATATCATTGATTTCTTCTGCCCATAAACCATTGTAGCCTCCTGTCGTGAAGAGGAAGAACAATGCTGTTGTCACAATCTTTTTCATACCATTTATTATTCTTTTAAACCTTTTATAATGAGCTCATTCCATGGCGCAAAATTACGGCTCTTGGATTACGGCAGGTTTGCAAGTTTTTGAAGAATGCGTAACAGCCTTATGACAGGGGGGGCTACAAAAATGTGGCTTATTGGCTCTTGCTTGCTATCAGTACTTTTTGTTCATTGCATAGGGTAGTAGCAAACAGGTATAGATCACCTCCTTCAGATAGTTTAAGCCGTTTGCGCAATTCGGCTACGGAAGATGGAAAGTTGCGCACGGTGAGATTAGCCTTGGAGGTGTTTCCTAAGAGTTGCCTGATATCTTTCTTGTTGAGGCTGCTCTGTCCGGTTACCTGAAATTTGCGGCCGGGAAAATCGGGCAAGTAGTGGGCAGATGTGTACAGGTGACTGTTGGGGTGGAGTTTTTCTACAGGAAACTGTTGACAGAGGGTGCAGTAAGCACCACCTTTCAGCACGGATACATTGGGTTCATAGAGAAACTCTTTCACTTCGTGGGCATAATGGGCTGCATTGTCTTTTTCCTGGTTTCGGCAGAAGGTCAGTTTCTGTCGTTCACCCTTGTTCGGGAGGAGGTTGATGCAGTGGATGGATACGTCATCGGGAGCTACTTTTGCCTGGCGTTGCAGTATCAGAAGCAGTTCCTTGCAGTCGTTGTTCACTGAGACAATGTGTGCTTCAGTGACATGGTGCAGGGTGTGAAGTGCTAGGGTCAGATCTAGCATCGGTGACAGTTTGATGAGCACTTGTGCAGCTTTCTGCAGTAGCAGTTCTTCCAGGGAGGCTACATCAGGTTCACAGTCGGCAATGGCCACAGTCTTTCCACCGTGTCCGTCGCGGCGGGCTGGGTCGATGAAAATCCAGTCACACGGATTCATGGATTGGAGATGTTCTACCGCATCGGCCTGGCAGACAGAAATCTTGTCTAAACCCAGTAAGGGGAAGTTGTGAAGTGCTGTCTGACATAGCACTTCCTGTCTTTCCACATAGGTAGCTTGTTGGAAATGGGCTGATAGAAACGAACAATCTATGCCGAATCCTCCTGTCAGGTCGGTGAAGCTGTTTGTAGGTGTGCCGGTTATGATTTCCGCTTTATAGCGTGCCGTTACTTCCGAGGAACACTGTTCGAGCGAAAGGTGAGGTGGATACATGATTCCCTCCGTTTGTGCCCAGGTGGGCACCTTGTCGCGTGCTTGCTGCCATCCGGCAATCTGTGTCAATGCCGCTGGCATATCTACCAACGGATAGTTACGAGTACGGAGAGCCAGTGTGCGCACATCTTCGGTGCGGTGCTCCTGAATGAAACGGAGGGTATCGGGATGGAATGTTATCATTTTTTAAAATCGGTTCAAAGCCACTTTGGCTGTTTCTACCATGGTGGCAGCAGGGGTATCGATTAGTTTCAGTTCATCAAATGCTTGCAGTATCTTATCCAGTTTGCGAAGGGCTGATTTGTTTCCTTGGCTTTCAAATTCAATCCGTAGCAGGCGGATTTTTTCGTAGGCTTGGATACCTTCTACCAGTCGCTCAAAGCGGATACTGGTACGGCCTTCGGGATAGATGAGGTAGGTATCACCGGCAGCCCAGGCTGTGAAGCGGCTGTCTTGCAAAGGTTTTTTTACCCAACTGTTGAGAGCCCAGCGCAGGTATCCGTCTAAGTTTGCTTTTGCCGCATACCAGCCTATCCACTCGGCTTCGGCCGGGTCGCTGAATGTAAACGTGTTGGGCCGCGGTTCGGTACAGCAGGTATAGTAAGTGGTCACTTTGCCGGCTTGTCGGCGTGCCTGAATCACCTCGTCCGGAAATTTCTCGGCAATGGGGATACAATAGTCATCCAGTTCATCAAGTAGTTCCGTGTGGTATGTTCCGGCTAAAGACACCTTGAAATCTGGATCAGCCAGTCGGATAACTTTTAGGGTCTCGATCATATCTTTCATAGGGCGTTCGTCCATGGCGATGTGTGTGATGTCAAACCAACCTTTTTCTTTCAGATGCTGGGCAAAAGATTTCAGCATCCGTACCCAGAATTCCTGGTAAATCGGTTCACCGGGTTTGGCATTGAGATACTTGAATGAGTTGCTAGCCTGATCAAAATATTGGAAAGAGAGCCTCCAGGGCACCATGGAGTAACAGTTGATCTGTTTCTTCACGCCGAGCGCCATCATGTATTCCACCCATTGGTCGAAAACGGTATAATCGAACATCCAGCTACCATCAGCTTTCTTCATCCAGGTCACCATGCTTTCAAATGCATCGTACGTCTGTCCGTTCCAGGGTTTGTGCATGATGGAAGCTGTGATGACCTTGCCGCCTGCCCGGGCATACTGTTCCATATCGGAGCGCATATGTTCCCAGTGTTCCTGACTGAATGGTTCTACTCCGTAGTAACGTGCTTCTGCATAGGGATTCTGCCATAAATCCAGGTGGAAGGCCCATTCAGAAGGAGCAGGTAAAGTGCGGTTCTTGACTTGGAGCGTCAGTTTTAGTGTCTGCTTGAGCGGGCCGTCTGTTCCTTGGCCTTCAATGGTAACCTGGCAGGTATATTTGCCGGGTTTCGTATCTTGCGGAACGCGGATACTGAGCCAGCCGGCTTGTGTAGTATGGGCTGGAAGTGTCAGCGTCTGAGCCAGGTGGTCAATGGGGTCGGCCACCAAGGTGGAGTCGAAGTCCGAACTCTTGCGGTAGCCGCATCCTCCTTTACCGTCCTTATTCAGTTCATCCGTCATGACATAGCGTACGAAGCCGCGGTGAATCCGTTCGGTGTTGATTTCGTTTTTGGCCGACTTAAGGGGACTGATGCTGAAGCGGAGGTCGGCGATAGGACTGGGGGTAGATAGCACCCATTGGGCCGATACCTGTTCTCCCTTCCAGGCTGTGAGTGAGATCGATTTCTGCACTTGTCGGATGGCAGCTGGTTCTTCTTTTTTGTAGCGTACATCAGTACTACCCCAGCTCACCAGGGGATCCGTAGTATTTTTCCAAAGGGCCGGATTCACGGCCACAGGGTTGGCTGCTTCCTGATAGGCAGGTGTCTGAGCCGGCAGGAGACCGGTGGTAAAAAGACAAGCCAAAAGAATGATTATCAGTTTCATGGTTGTATAACGGTTAATAAGTTTGTGTACAAAGATAATCGTGAATTGGGGTATGAGCAAGTAAACACTATAAAATAATCATAGCCCTCAGTGAAGGGTTCACCCTTTTCACTCTGATAATCAATAGGTGAAAGGTGAAAGGTGAAAGGTGAACGATGAACGATGGAAGGCAGACTGTTGGTATGAAAGAAAGCTGGTTGTTGGGAATAGCCGGGCTACAGCTTTTCATTCATCAAGCTACAGCTTTCTATTTCTAAAGTACAGCCAGAATTTTCTGTAGCTGTACTTTAGGAATCTCTTTCCGTGGATATTTCCGCTTGAATCCATGGATAGAAAAATCCGGATGGTTCACCGCAATCGATTGCAGCAGAAAACAAAGATAACGAATCTGCCATGAAGACAAGTCATCTACCCCTTTGCCTTGCCAAATTCATCGCATCTAATGGCATTGTACATGGTTCTGATAAAACAATAATGGTAAACTGGCGGCTTCAAATACATTGTCCCGGAGAATGGGCAGGATGCTCTTGTCAGTGAAGATGGTCCGGCAGATTTCGCAGTTGTGGCGGGTATGACGTCTTGCGGACCTTCCGTGTAGAGCCATATTTTCAGCACATCCTCGTATAGATCATATTGGAGATTTGTATCCAACTGATTTTCAAACGGTTGGTAGAAGCTATAGGCGATGTCATGAAGGAATAGAATTGAAATGGCTGTTTTCAGCTTGATGAAGTATAGATGAATTGAGGGAGCTCCGCTATGGCGAGGCTCCCTCAACTTTAGATGATCTTTTGAGAGGTAGTCTTTCTTATGGTTTCTTTAATACCTGAATCTTGTTCTGGAGCTTCAGGATATCATGGGTCTTTTCTGTGGATGCCATGACTTCTGCCTCCAAGGTAGCCTTGATGTCGCGAGAGGAAGCGCCGAGGAGGAATTGGTATTTTCCAGGCGTTACTACCCATGCTGAGGTTGCTTCGTCATAGGAAGCTAAATCCGTAACTTTCACTTTCAGGGTGATTTGTGTGCTTTCGCCCGGTTTCAGTTCCTGAGTCTTGGCAAAGGCTTTTAATTCTTTTGCCGGTTTGTTGATATTGGCAGCATCGGGAGCAGTGACATACAGCTGTACGATTTCTTTGCCAGTTGTCTTGCCGGTATTTTTCACTTCCACTGATACAGTATAGACTCCACCATTTTCCTTTACGGTTGCTTTTTCGTAAGAGAAAGTGGTATAGGATAGTCCATAACCGAAAGGATAGGAGACTTGCTTGTTGAAAGAATCAAAGTAGCGGTAGCCTACATAAATATCTTCTTCATAGTCGGTGTAGTCCACATTCTTCACATCGTTCTTTTTCTCTCCTTTATTGACGAGATCAGTGCTTACACGTATATCGATCGGGAAATTGGCCGAGGAGGCTGCATCTTCAAATTTGACCGGGAAGGTCATCGGAAGTTTACCTGAAGGTGAAGCCTTGCCGCTCAATACGTCAGCTACGCTGTTTCCTCCTTCTTGTCCAGCTTGCCAGGCACATAAGATAGCATCAGGAATAGATTTCCAAGAGGCAGTTTCGATGACACCTCCGATGTTGAGTATCACTACCACTTTCTTGCCGGCAGCATGGAAGGCTTTGGATACAGCTTTCAGCATTTGCTGTTCTTCAGAAGTGAGGTTGAAATCAGCTACCATACGGTCTAAGAATTCACCAGAGGTACGTCCTAATGTGATCAAAGCCACGTCGGCTTGGGCGGCTTGTTCGCGGATGATTTCTTCTGATACGACCATTTCGGCAGGGCGTGCGTCGGGCATAAACCAATCCTTTTTATTTTTGGAGATTTTTTCCTTTTCTGCGTTGAGGTACGTTTCATACTTGTTTTTCAATGTTTCATCTACGGAATAACCGGCGTTTTTCAAACCGTCCAGTAATGAAACTGTATAGGCACGGTTCACATTTCCCGAACCGGTACCGCCTGCAATGAAGTCATAGGAAGTACATCCGAAGAGCGCTACTTTTTTTACATTGGCAGCCAGCGGCAGTGTAGTCTGATCATTTTTCAAAAGAACCATTCCTTCTGTTGCTGATTGCCGGGTTACTGCAGCATGAGCTTTCAAATCAGGTTTGTTGGAGTATTTATACCCTTTGAATCGTGGAGTCTGTAGAATCATTTCTAAGATACGCTTTACATTCTGATTGAGGATGTTTTCGTCCAATGTTCCGTTTTGTACTCCTTTTAGGATGTCTTCATATTGTTTGGGAAGACCGGGTTGCAGCATATCGTTGCCTGCTATCATTTGCGCTACAGCATCCTTGCCGCCAAACCAGTCGGTCATGACCATTCCCTTGAATCCCCATTCATCACGGAGTAAGGTTGTCAGCAGTTCCTTGTTTTCCGATGTATAGATGCCATTCAAGTAGTTGTATGAGGACATGACTGTCCAAGGTGCTGATTCTTTTACAGCGATTTCAAACCCCTTGAGGTAAATTTCTCGTAAGGCTCGTGGGGATACGTGTGCATCTGTGGCCATGCGGTTGGTTTCCTGATTGTTTACAGCAAAGTGTTTGATACTGGTTCCTACTCCGTTGCTTTGTACTCCTTTGATGTAGGCAGCTGCTATTTTGCCCGAAACCACCGGATCTTCGGAATAATATTCAAAGTTACGTCCACAAAGTGGGTTTCGGTGTATATTCAGCGCTGGTGCCAATAATACATCTGCTCCATATTCCAGCACCTCATTGCCGATGGCCTCACCTACATTTTCTACAAGTTCCTGATTCCAGGTGGAAGCAAGCAAGGTTCCTATAGGAAAATGTGTGCAATAGTATGTTGCGGAATCTCCTTCTCTTTTAGGGTCAATACGCAAGCCGGCAGGACCGTCTGCCAATACTACGGAAGGGATGCCAAGGCGTGGGATGGGGTAGGTGGTACCCGCTGCGCCAGGTACTTGTTTCTGGGTTGAGCCGATCACGGCATTGTCTCCAGAAAAGCCTGCCATACCGGTACCTATTGTCAAATGAGCCTTTTCTTCCAAGGTCATGGCGGCAATCACATCGTCAATGGGTGATTTCCCAAGCTGCGGTACATTGGGTCCGCAGGCTGATAAGGCAGCCATAACGGCTGCCATTGATACAAGTGTGTTTTTCTTCATCTTATTTAAATAATTTAGGTGCAAATTCTGATAGATAGATACGCCAGTTTTTCCAGATGTGTCCGTCACCATTTTCATAGTATTCATACGGATATCCTTTTTCATCCAATAACTTGCGATAATCACAATTGGCTTGATACAAGAAGTCTTTATTGCCGATAGCAATATAGTAGAGCGCCGGTTTCTTGGCGAACTGCACTTTTAATTTTTCCTCAAAGTTGTCATAAATCGGAGATTTCACATCTTTGTTTGGCATGATGGCAGCCGAGAACAAACCTATGTAATTGAACATATCCGGATATTGTTTGGAGATGTGTAAGGAGTGATAACCTCCCATGGATAATCCGGCAATGGCGCGGCCTTTTTTGGAAGCTTGCGTACGATAGGTTTTATCAATGAATTTTACAACATCAGGGAATGCTGTTTCAAAGGAACCTTCCATCGTTTTGGGCAGATTTATGGTAGGAGCTGCAAAGCCTAATGAAGATTCACCTGGAGCAGCTTCCAATGCAGCGTTGCCATTGGTCATAACTACAATCATCGGTTTGGCTTTGCCTTGGGCGATGAGGTTATCCAAAATCTGTGTTGTACGTCCCAGCTCACTCCATGCATTTTCATCTCCTCCCATGCCGTGTAGCAAATAGAAGACGGGATAGCGTTTACCGCTTGTTTCATATCCGGCAGGTGTATATACTGTCAGACGGCGGTCCATACCTAACGTAGGACTATGGTACCATACTTTTGACACTGTTCCGTGGGGCACTTTGTTTATTTTGTACAGGTCGATGCGTTCGTCACCACCGATGATAAATACATTTGTTACACTTGCCACATCGCGAATCATGTAGACGTTGGAAGGGTCATTTATTTTCAACCCATCTACTAAAAATGTATAGCTATACAGTTCTGGTTTTAATGGTTCAGGGGTAGTGTATTCCCAGATACCGTCTTTGTTTTCTACCAAATCAGCTGCTCCCGGACCATCAAATTCTCCAAAAGGAGTTTTGATTTTCTGAGTGGGTAGGAAATCTCCGGTCACTTGTACTTTTACCGCTTTCGGTGCTTTCAGGCGGAAAGTTACCGTGTTGTTGTCGTGTATCTCTGGGGATACTACAGGGGCATTGCCCCAAAGAGCCTGTTGTGCAAAAGTCATGGCACATATCAGCAATAGAGCTGACAGAATAGAAATTCTTTTCATAAATTCTTCTTATTTATTAAATGTAATTGCTAGTATTAGGATCTTTTCCTGCTTCCTCGCCACTGACGGGAATATCCATCAGGGCGCTCATGGCATAAGCAGCACAATACATATCCAGATAACGTTGCGCATAGCTTGTCGTTCCACCTCCGCCCATAGAAAGTCCGGCAATGGCACGATGCTGTTTGTCACTCTTCACCCGATAAGTTTTTTCTATGTATTGAACAAACTTGTATTATACTTTATCTTTTCACAATCGGATGTACTGAGATAGATACTTGGGGACGCATGGCGTTGTGTACTTTTTGCTTGCGGGCCTTTGTTATTTTCTGTGTCGTTGTACAACGTACGTCGGCCGAAGAAGCGGCTGCCATCCACAGATATTCACCTTTGGCCAACTCCCAGGAGCTGTTTTGCTCATTGAAGGAGGCCATATCCATCACATTCCATTCCAATGTTAACGTTTGACTTTCACCGGGGTTCAACAACCGGGTCTTATCAAAAGCTTTCAGTTCTTTGGAGGGCTTATGCATACTGCCCTTGGGGGCTTTGACATATAATTGTACGACTTCACGACCTGCAGTTTTGCCAGTATTCTTTACGTTTACTTTCATGCAGCAGCGGTCGTCATTCATGTTTACTTCCTCTATGGTGTATGCGAAGGTGGTATAACTCAGTCCGTGACCGAAAGGATAAGATACTTCTTTTTCGAAGGTGTCAAAGTATCGGTAACCTACATAGATGCCTTCTTCGTAGAGTGTATAATCAACATTCTGTTCAGGTTCTTGAGGCTTTGTTTCCTTCTTGTCGGATTTAAAGTTCATACCTGTGCCCATGGCAAACGACGGCATCTTGAATGTATAATCGAAAGGGAAGTTGGCGTCAGACGGAGCATCACCATATTTTATGGCAAATGTCATAGGCAGTTTACCGCTGGGATTCATTTTGCCAGACAAGATATCAACAATGCTGTTGCCTACTTCTTGACCGGGTTGAAATGCGCATACAATAGCATCTGCTTGCTCCTTCCAAGAAGCTGTTTCAATAGGACTACATATGTTTAGAATCACGACTAATTTTTTACCTGCTGCATGATAGGCAGAGGATACCTTTTTTATTAATTCAGATTCCTTATCCGTTAAGTTGAAATCTTCTATTTTTCGGTCACAACCTTCTCCGCTAACACGTCCTAATGTCAGTATAGCGATATCGTTCACTTTTGCTTGTGCCACCAGTTCATCAGCGGTCGGTATGAATTCATCTGCGCGAGGTAGTGGAGTGAATGAAAAAGGAGGACGACCTTGTGGAAAGAGTCTCTTTTGCTCATCAGCCTGATGTTTTTTATAGCTGTCGAGTAATCCTTTATCCAATGTATACCCTGCATTGCGCAATCCTTCTACCATGGATACTGTATAATAGCCGTAACCGGTACTTCCAAATCCCATGCCGGCAGGAATCATATCATAGGAAGTGGTGCCATAGAGACCTACCTGTCGGATATTTCCATCCATGGGCAGTGTGTTTCTATTGTCTAACAGTACTATGCCTTCAGCACCAATTTGACGATCTATTTGTGCATGAGCTTTTAGATCTGTTTCATTTGGATAGTCATAACCTGCGAATGTATGAGTCTTCACTACAAATTCAAGCACCCGTTTCACACTGATATTCAGTAAATTTTCATCCAGCGTACCATCTTTTACAGCTTCCAAAATGGCGTTGTATTGTCGTTCTTGTCCTGGTTGCAGCATATCATTGCCTGCAGCGATTGAGGCTACTGCATCTTTTCCAGCATTCCAATCAGACATTACTAAACCTTTGAAACCCCATTCTTCACGGAGGATATCTTCTGTCAGTTCTCTGTCTTCACAGGTGTATTTGCCATTCACCTTATTGTAGGCTGTCATGATACTCCAAGGCTGTGATTCTTTAACGGCAATTTCAAAGCATTTCAAGTACAGTTCGCGCAAGGGGCGAGTGGTGAGCTGTGAATCATTGTTGTTGCGGTTTGTCTCTTGGTTATTCACAGCAAAGTGCTTGAGACAAGTACCGGTTCCTTCGCTTTGGACGCCATTGATATAGGCTGCTGCTATCTTGCCTACCAGAACTGGATCTTCTGCATAGTATTCGTGGTTGCGTCCACATAGAACATTGCGCATCAAATTGACACCAGGAGCTAACAATACGTCCATCCCATAATCTTTAACCTCAGTACCCAGTGTCTGACCTATTTGAAAGGCTGCCTTTGTATCAAATGTAGCTGCTACTGTGGTGCTGGAGGGGAATTCTGTAGCATAGTAAGTGTGGCTGTCAAATTCTCGTTTTGAAGCCATAGCCAACCGGTGTGGTCCGTCGGCCAAATAAACAGAAGGAATACCCAAACGAGGAATGTCGTAGGTACGTCCGGCAGTGCCAGGAAATTTCGAGTCACTACCCATAGACATGCCACAGCCGATGACAAGGTGTACTTTCTCTTCCAATGTCATGGCACTGATGACTTCATCAATGTTGTCGGCGCGCAGTGTAGGCCCATCGGTAGTGGGTACTGACTGTGAATACACAGTCAGCGCCACACATAAGGAACATAATGGAATAAATACTTTTTTCATAAATTCAATAGTTCGTTAAAAATTTGCCAAGCCTAAGCGGCTCTGGCAGTAAATAAAATAAGTTCTTTGAAAAGTTTGTCAATAACTTGCGGGGCTGGGCTAATCCCAAACACGCAAATAAATTGTTCAAGCATATAAGCATTGTGTATGAATGACTTGCAGGAGGATATGGAATAGGT